>Ga0307479_10000964_pt1 | contig 25976 bp, 21 predicted proteins | sample atmos_gasesECM4C_FD_203743 | JGI IMG/M metagenome (GOLD analysis project Ga0307479, IMG submission 203743) | Hardwood forest soil microbial communities from Morgan-Monroe State Forest, Indiana, United States - atmos_gasesECM4C_515 | ecosystem: Environmental > Terrestrial > Soil > Temperate... | reverse complement strand
TGGGCCAAGCTGAGAAACTCCACAAATTCTCGGCTGCGATGTCGGTCCCGTACCAAACCCAGCACCTCCCCGCTCCGCAGATCAATGCCGGCCAGCAGCGACAAGGCGCCGTAGCGCTTGTATTCGTCATCCCGTCCGATGGTGGCGTGGCGGCTCGGGACCGGGGGCAAATCCGGAGCCGTATTGCCGATGGCCTGAATTCCGGGTTTCTCGTCATAACTCAGCACCCCCACCACCTCCCCGGGAAGGCCCGTCTTTCGCCACACGGCTACATCCCGGTAAACATGCAAAACTTCAATCATCTTGGCTTCGAACTCCGGGTCGCGGCGCTCCAGATAGTACTCGATTTTGTGCGGCCGAACCGGGTGCGCCGCCAGAATCTTCGATACCGTCCCTCGTCCCAGCTTGCCTAAGTTCCCGTGGCCGGCTTGCCGACCATGTTTCCGCACGTGTTGGGCCAGCAGCCGTGTCGTCCACAACTCCTGGGCATAGCCCAGTTCCTTGGGTTTCTGGCACGCCAGGTTGACCACCCAGGCCTTATCTTCCTGGCTGAGGCGCGCCCGCCGACCTCGACCCGGCAAATCTTGCAAGGCCACCCGCACACCCAATTGCAGGGCTTTGGCAATGCACCGTTCGACTTTGGGACGATTGGTATCCAGACCCGCAGCGATCGCCGAGACGGTCTCCCCATGGGCATAGCGGAGCAGAATCTGGGCTCGTTGAACCCGAGCCACCGCCTCCGATCGGGACTGCGATAACTGGCGGAGCCAAGCCTCCTCTTCTTGGGCCAGGCTCAGTTGGGCACGAGTGCTAACAAAGGGCATCGACAGTTCCCCAACAGGCGGGATGTCGATAAGCCTACACCACAACAAGTAGTATTGCAATGTTATTTAGGAATCAAACTACTAGTCTCTTATCCGAAGGGATGAAAAATAAATTGTCGATCTCCAAGCGGCCACCCCAAGTTCAATAAAGAGCCCGTGCATGCCAACGCGGAGGGTTTCGTAATGCTGATCGATCGGCGTCGGATTGGATAGTTTGGAGTGGATGTGGGGTCGGGTGCTGGCGGCGAGGAGTGGCCGGATTACCTTTTCGCGCAGGACGACAAGAGCAGTCAGGGCTCGCATGCCTTCAAGTAGAGGCTGATAACGACGCGAGGCTCCGATCTTCTGCACCATGTCCTTGCCGCGGAGTTTCTTGATGTCATAGGCGGCGCGGCGGGCACCCATATTCGGAAGCCGGTTGGCCGCTGATGGCCCGGACCTTCTCAGCCAGATCCGAAGCCGTGAATCCCGTTGGGGAAGAAGACAGTGCCAGCACCGCGTAGGCTACCCGGCGCATTCTAGGCTTGTTGAGATCGATTCCCCCGACCTTGGTCTGCCCGACGTGTGTAGGCTGGGGAAGATCTTCCATAGTGTCGTCGCTGACGAAGCAGGCATCCATGCAGCCCACGGCATCTAAGAATCTCTCCAGAATGCCACGGAGGCGGAGGACGATCTCCGAAAAACATGGCAGGGAGCGTCCCCAGCGGTACTCTTTGGTGTTGTGCACGATGACTTCGATGCGGAGCACGCGTTCGCCTTTGGTATAGATCTTCAGCGTCATTTTTCCGTAATGGACCTTGAAGATCGTCACGTCATACGCAGGTTTCTCGACCACGACCCCCATCGAGTTGGATTCTTCTTGCGCTTGTCATAGTGCGGGCGATTCTTGTCGCCGAAGATCGTATTGATCCGATCCAGATGCAACGGTCCGCGTGTCCGGTCAATAAGCGTCTCGAAGATCTCGTCCATCTGCCGGCCCGAGTGGAACAGCAGGTTGCGGCTGTATTCGATCTGGAACACGGAGTATTGGTAGTGAAAGGCGGTTCTCTGTTGCTCTTCGAGATCGAGAGCAAAACAGAGGCAGGTGGTATAAATCCAACTCACAGACCTGGACCAAGCGCCCTGCAATCTCGTTCCGAGATAAGGTATCTGCGACTTGCTCCAGGTCGGCCGCGTTAGGGATCATAGTAAAACAGTTGTCCTGTTTGCTGAACTTGATTCCTTTTTTTGCGCCTGACAGGCCACGTACTCGTGACCGTTCAGCATCACCTGTGCGCCAAAGGGCGGGTGTCCGGTCATCTTGATCGTCAGGTGCCCCCAGTCCGGGTCCAGGATATGAAACGAATAATGATTGACGTAGGGCCATGGTTGTTTGGGCACAAGCGGTCCGAGTTTGCAGGTACTGGTCCTTGGTGCATCCCCAAACAGTGCTGGAGCCTTCGACACCAGAATCAGGAAGAGGCCGGGTTTTACCTCATGGGTCGCGAGATGTTCGGATGCAATGTCATGCTTGCGCTCCCCGGGCGAACTGTACACCACGGGAATCTCATTCTCTTTGGCCCAAGCTCGCAGACGGCGACTGAAGCGCCCCGCCCTGCGCATCAAATGATGGTTGTCCAAGTTATCGTCGGAGCCGTATAGCGCACGCCACCACGTGCGCAGGCCTCCTCCGCTATGCCCCATCGTGAAGTACGCGTTTAGGATCACACGATCGACGCAATCGTAACTGCCCTGGAGAAGATCGCAGTAGAGAGTGCTCAGTTGGTCCGCCATGCTTTCGGAGCGTAGCCATAACCTACCCACCACCGCAACAGCCGACTGGAGCTGCCCCGCAGCGGCCACTTTTTCGGGGCGCAGTCCCCGAAAAAGCGTAGCTACTTTCCGTCGCAAAAATGAGGAATGAGAAGGCGTAACCAGCGACACACAGGGGCTGAGGATTGAAGCCAGAGTGTTCAGTTTTGCGCGATGGTATTCAATGAAGTAATAAAACATTTTGATGGCGTATTGTTTTGGAAGGCAACCGTGATTAGGAACTCCGAGTAGAGGAGACCCGGTGAACGGTAGGCTTTCTTTGGCTGTATCCGCCGTTTCCAGCTTCGTGCCCGGGTAAGTCCACCATGGCTCTCCGGGGATCCTCCCCCTCACAGACCCCGCCGCGGCATGGATGGTGCTTTTGGCGGGAAGAGGAATCTCGGAGAATCTACGGAGCAAGCGGCAAGTGGCAGTACAAACATTACTGAGCAGCAAAGATGCGGCCGAACAGTCGCATTCTCGAACTCTTTGGTATCCGGCTACCGATTATCCAGGCTCCCATTGCTGGAAGCGTTTTCTCTGAAATGGTTGTGGCTGTTTCGCAAGCTCGGAGGCCTAAGCTCGCTCCCTTGTGCCTTGTTGAGCTTCGAAGAGATGCGCAGCGAACTGGAAGCAATACGTCGCCAAGTCGGTCGCCCAATCCATGTGAATTTCTTTTGTCACACCCCGCCGCGAGTCGATGCAAATCGGGGAATGCTCCGGAGACAACGTTTGCCGGCGCTACTACCTGGAGTTGGTGCTAGATCAGAACATGCCCGTGCCGAGCGCCAATCGGGCTGGTTCTAACGTCTGTAAGTGCTTGTGACATCTGAGCTTCCAGCAAAACGCTTGACATCAGCAAAGGCAGCTGGTAAAAAACCAAACAAACTTAGGACCGATGGCTGAACCGTACCCAAAGGCGCTTCTGCTATTCGCGTGCCGCCCCACCTGCGCATGAGAGAGGCTGTTCATCACATGAAAGCCGCTAAAGGGGCGCTGATGGCCGGGACGATCCTGCTGTGTATTGCATGGTCGAGTGCACCCTGCTCAGGGGTCTCTAGCCCACCTGGAAAAACGGTTTGGCGGCTTGGCAAATTCGATCAGTCCTCCGCTGAATTCAGCGATGGGAATCATCCCGAATCGTGCCCTGCCTTTGTTGTCGGAAGAAGCAAACTAAAGGACTGGTGTGCGTTCCAGCCAGGCTCGGCAGATACGCGCTTTGCGAGCGCCCCTCAACCTCGAGTCATCGCGTTCGTCATGGCAACCCGACCCGCGGGCTCATACAGGATGCGCTTCGACTTGATGGGGGAGCACACCGGCATTCCCGCGCTGCAGGTCGCAATCAATGGCCATCGCGGGCGTTTCTACCAGCACCCGGCACTCAATTACAAGATGGGCGACGCACCCGCAGCGTGGTTCCCCACCTACTCGACCACAACCATCACCTTTACGTTTCCAGCGTCTTATCTGAAGCTCGGACAGAACCGGATTGAGCTGACTGCAGTAGACGACCGGCCGGCGGGCCGACTAACGCCGGATCCTCCGTCCTGGGCAGGCGACTCCGGCATCGTCTATGACGCCATCTCTCTCGAGCATGCAGGGTCAGATGAATACGCTCCGGACGAGACAACGGCACAGATCCTTCCTTCTATTTTTTATCACCGAAATGACGATGGAAGACTTCGGGAGCAGGTGGATATCTTTACCACATTCAACAGCTCAATCCGCGGCGCCGAGATCAAGCTCTCCATCAACGGGCAAACCTTTTCTCATCCACTCGACACAGACAGTGAGTTCGGCGAACAGCACATTGTGCTTGACGTGGCAGAATTTGCCGGCCCAACGGCTGCGAAGCTGACTATCCCGGCCAACGGCCGCACCCTCGAGTTCAATGAGACCCTTCAACCCGCCAAGAAATGGCGATTGTTCGTTGTGCCAAACGAGCACCTCGATGTGGGGTACACCGATTTTCCCGCCAAGGTGGCAGAAGTACACAGTCGCGTAATCGATGAAGCCATGCATCTCATCGATCGCAATCCAGAATTCCGGTTCACTCTGGATGGATTCTGGGAGGTCGAGCAGTTTGAAGCCGGGCGAAGCGATGCGCAGAAGAAACGCCTCTACCGGTCAGTCAGCGATAAGCGAATCACAGTGCCGCCACAATACGCAAGTCTGTTAACCCAGTTTGCCGGCGCGGAAACCCTGATCCGCGCCTTGTACGCCGGAGATGCCTTTCATCGTGAGCACCCAGGAATAGGGGGCTACGTTGGATCAACGGACATTCCGAGCTTTAGCTGGTCCTATGCGTCTCTGATTGCAGCCAGCGGGTTCAAGTATTTCGTTTCCGGCAGCAACAATGACGCGTCGCCGATTTTGTTGTTCGGCAGGCACCACGAACACTCTCCCTTCTGGTGGGAGGGACCCGACGGCAACCGGGTGCTAATGTGGTACTCGCGTATGTACACCCAGGTCGCGAGCCTGTTTGGCATGCCGCCGGACCTCGCCCTGGGAGCAGACTCACTGCCGGTTTTCTTGCAGATGTATGATCACCCGGGCTATCCATCCGATGCGACGATCGTCTACGGGACGCAGCCGGAAAATACCGATCTCTTTCCGCAGCAGGCTACGTTCGTTGCCGATTGGAACAAGAGATATGCCTATCCGGCGCTGCAATACTCCTCTTTTCCCGAAGCTTTGGATTACATCGTGGGACCCTTACAGGAGCGGCTTCCCGTCGTGCGCGGGGATGGCGGGTCTTTCTGGGAGTCGTTCAATACTGCCGACGCCCGGTATGCCGCACTGCAGCGGGAGAACGAAGCCCGAGCGCTTTCCGCCGAGAAGGTGTCGACGCTCAGCGCGATGATTGATCCCCGGGTGGTTTCAGATGGATCCGAACTGCGCAGGCTATGGAAGAGCCTCGTGCTCATGGACGAGCACACGTGGAACTCCTCTCGCAGCGTCAGCCAGCCCCGGCACCGGCAGACGATCGAACAGCAATCTGAGAAAGAGGCGCTGGCAACCAACGGTCGCCAACTCATCAACAGCATATTGGAACGCAGCATGGCGGTGATTGCCGACCATGTGTCCGCCCCACCGCATTCGGTGGTCGTCTTCAATTCTCTGAACTGGAAGCGCAGTGGCTTGGTGGAGTTCGATCTCGATCCGGGCTGGGAGATTGTGGACGAAGCGAAACAGCAGCCGGTGGCATATGAAATCCGTTCCACTGAACTAACACGCCGAGTTCGTTTCCTAGCTGAAGACGTTCCGGGGCTGGGATACAAGGTATTTCGTCTACGGAGATCACAACTAAAAGAAGAGCCTGCCGCCACCACCGCGAAGAGTCTCAAACTAAAAAGCCCGTATTACCGCGTGCAGTTGGATCCAGCCACTGGCTCAATTCGCAGCATTTACGACCTGGATTTAGGGCGGGAAATGGTGGACTCATCCAGTCCTTATGGCTTCGGTCAGTACGTATATGTTACGGGCGCCGACACGCTGCCCAACCGGCTGGTCGCCTACAGAACAAGTTCCCCGTACCCTAAACTAACCCCGCACCCATCGGCGAACGGAAGAATTGTCTCCGTGATTCGAACGCCTTATGGCACCGTCGCCAAGCTCGAAAGTTCCGCGCTGAATACTCCGTCAATCGTCACTGAGGTTGTACTGTTTGATCGGCAAAAGAAAATCGAGATTGCGTTCAACCTGAAAAAACAGGAGATCTTTCGCAAAGAGGGAGTTTACTTCGCATTCCCGCTGGCGCTGAAAACACCAAAGTTCCGGTACGAGCTTCAAACGACGTCGATTGACCCATCGCGCGACATGTTAGCCGGCGCAGGACTGGAGACGTTTTCTGTCCAGCACTGGATCAACGCGGCTGAAAACGGAATTAGCGCGACGGTCTTTCCCGTCGATGCGCCCATGGTCGCGTTGGGCGACTTTGTGCGGGGCACATTTCCGACGGAGTTTGGCCGGCGCAACGGCAGCCTATTTTCTTTCCTGATGAGCAATTACCACTATGACAACTGGCCCGGTTCGCAGGGAGGAGAATTTAGATTCCGCTACGCCTTTACCAGCAGTCCCGAGACCGACGCAAGGGCCCTCACTCGGATGGGCTGGGAAGAAGCAACTCCGCTGGAGATCAACGAGGTCACCACGCAGGACAAAGCGCTCGATATTCCACGTTCCTTGCCTGCCAGCATGAGCTTTGCGGAAATCGATCGCTCCGACATTCTCCTGCAAACTTGGAAGGTTGCTGAAGATGGGAATGGAACCATTCTGCGTTTTCTGAACTTCGGAGATGAGCAAGAAACCGTAAGTGTAAGCCTTCCGTTCATGAAAGCGACGTCTGCCTGGCTGTGCACGGCGCTTGAGCACAACCGAAGTGAGATACCGCTGAAAGATATGCGACGCCTTTTCTTTGAAATTCGGCCGCATGAAATAACGACTGTGCGGCTCACGTCGATAGCCGAAGCCGAGCGATGAATGAGTTGGGTGATGTTCTAGGAGGCTGAGTCATGGAAGCAATGAATCGGTGCGGTTTCTTGGGGTCACTCGGTGCGGCAGGCGTAGCGGCGAAGGCCTTGGCGCGAGGAGCGTGGCAACAAGCCGGCCGGATTCCACCTCAAGCCCATGCGGATGTTCAGTCCCCTGTTCGCGCCGAAATCCTCGAAAATAGTGGCCTCCACCAACCCCGTGTGTTTCAACCCTGGACATCGGCACCCATCCCCGAAAGCGCCCTCGGAGCAGATGCCATTAATGATGAAAGAGCTGAAAGCGCGCGTGCGCCAAAACGATTCGCAGGCTCTCTTGATCGACGAAGGCACGGAGATGAGAGCCACGCAGCACTACGATCTCTGCTGGCTTTGGAATGTCTGGGGATTGGATACCACCTTTGACTATCCCATCGAAATGCTGCGCTATAGCCTACCGTGGGTACGGGTCGCCATCGCCTTCGACGACAACATCGGCCTTGCCAATCGCTTACTTGTCTTGGGAATCTATCTGGCCCTGTTCAACCGGAACTGGCATTGCGAAACCGCCAAGTTGAGTGACTGGCCCGAATTCGCGCAACACATTAAAAAGCTTGCCGGCTCGAATTGCCAATTTGTTGACTTTTCGGGTCAACAGCGCCCGCTCGGCACCAAGCGCAGCAGAACTCGGCAGCTAAAGGCTGAAATCGATTTTGGGGCTTGGCAGATCGGTGCATTGGTTTTTACGCGTGGTCAAGAAGTTGCGTGATTCATCGCACCACGGTGGGGACATGAGAATACGAATACTTAGGAGGAAGTGTTGAAGGTAGCACTTGTAGAAACTGGCGACACAGCGAGGGCCGTGCCCGGGTGGGTTCGAGCTGCGCTGGCCGAGGTGGATGTCGAGTTCATCGAGCAGCCTTGTAAGGACCGAAAGGATCTGCAGGCTTGCGCGGCGGATAGCGAGGTGGTGTGGGTTTGGGGCAGCCGCGTGATTACCAAGGAGTCGCTGGCTGTGCTGACTCAATGCGGCGCGATACTGCGTTCCGGAAGCGGCACCGATAATGTGCCCGTAGCGGATGCCACCAGGAATCGAATTCTGGTAGCGAATACGCCGCAAGCGGTTGCGGAAGAGGTCGCGGATCATGCCATCGCGCTGTTGCTAGCGGTCGTACGCCAGATTGTCGCGCAGGATCGTCTGCTGCGCTCCGGCGTCTGGAACTTTCGCCGGGAGAACAATCGCTGGCACATGCGTGGCTCAACCTTTGGTCTCGTGGGATTCGGACGCATTGCTCAGCTTGCCGCGCAGAAAATGAAAGGTTTCGGAGTTCGCATGCTGGCCTATGACCCCTGGATGTCCTCTCAGCAGGCGCGTATCCGGGGAGTCGAGGTGGTCGATTTTGATGCGCTGTTGAAGCAGTCCGATTTCATTTCCATTCACTGCCCTCTGACTGCGGAAACCCACCATCTTATTGGGGAATCCGAGATCCGGAAGATGAAAGCTCACGCCATCATTGTTAATACGTCTCGTGGGCCGCTGATCGACGAGATCGCCCTGGTCGAGGCGCTACGGCAAAAGCACATCGGCGCCGCGGCACTCGATGTCTTCGAAGAGGAACCCCTACCGCCTTCCAGTCCGCTGTTGAAGCTGGGAAATGTGGTTCTGACGCCGCACATCGCAGGATATTCCGATTTATTTCCCGATTCCTTCTGGCGCTATTCCGTGGAAACTTTGATCGCGCTCGCCCAGGGATACTGGCCGCGCTCGGTGGTGAATCCCGAAGTCATTCCGAAGTGGAAGCTCGCCAAGAAGAAATGGCCGGTTGAGCCGGAAGGCAGCGAACAATTTGCAGAAGAGGGCGACCCGGCAAGTACGGCGCGCTGAACCAGGCAGAACCCAAAAGTAACCTCACCGGCCACGAGGGGGAAAGAAACCCATGAGATTGGGAGCGACCATCAATTCGTATTTCGACGACAGTGATCCGCAATCCTATGTTGCGGAATGTCAAAGGTGGGGTTACCGGGCGGCCCCTTGCCCGGGTGTCTCGATGAAAGACGTCGAAAGGTTACGAGAGATTCGACAGGCCTTCTATACGGCGGGCGTGCTCATCGGAGAGGTGCAGGCCTGGGTCAGCGCGCTCGATCCGAGACCAGACGTCAGAAAGAAACACGAGCAAATCATTGCTGAGGCACTTGCTATCGCCGATGAATTGAACGCGGTGTGTTGTGTGACCGTGGCCGGCAGCCTCGATCCTCAGGATGGCGACGCCTCCGACATGCCCCATCCGGATAACTTTAAGGAGCACACTTTTGAGGCGGTCGTCGATTGGGTAAAACGGGTTTTAAAGGAAGTAGCTCCGCGGCGCACGAAATTGGGCCTGGAAATGTCTCCCTGGACGCCCCTCGATGGGGCCGAGGCATACCTGAAGGTGATCAAGGCCGTCAATCATCCGGCGCTGGGAGTGCACCTGGATCCATGCAACGCCGTACTTACGCCTCGCATGTTGTATTCGACAACTGAGGTCATCAATCACTGCTTCGACACTTTGGGGCCCTGGATCATCTCCTGCCACGCCAAGGATATTGATCATGGATCGGTGATTCACCTGCGGCATGTGAATTTTGTCGAGGTAATTCCCGGTCGGGGAGTGCTCGACTATCACACGTTTTTGAAGCGTGCCGAGCAGATATCGCCGAACTTGCCAGTCATGATGGAGCATCTCCCGAAAGCGGAAGACTATGCTGAGGGCGCAAAACATATTCGCCGGGTGGCGCGGGAAGTCGGCGTGACCGTGTAAGTTGAAACAAGATGGTAGATGGCGCGCTATGGGATTGACGGTTGGATTTTTGGGGTTGGGCAATATGGGCGCCCTCATGGCTGCGAATGTTGCCCGCGCCGGGTTCGGGCTGTGGGTCTACAACCGTACCCCCGCCAAGGCCGAGGCTCTAGCGGCACAAACCAGTGCACAGGTAGCTTCGTCGCCCGCGCAAGTCGCGAGCCGCTGCAACCTGGTGTTGACGATGGTCGCCGATGCGACTGCTCTGCACGGGTTGTATTTTGGACCTGAGGGCGTCGTTCAGCGGTTATCGGCTGGAACCTTCTGCGTTGACATGAGTACGGTAGGGCCGCAAGCCGTCCAGGAACTGAACAATCGGTTGCGGCCGTACCAGATCCGAGTGCTTGATGCTCCAGTCTCGGGAAGCCTGGCCCTGGCCAGGGATGCGAAACTTACGATCATGGTGGGCGGTGACCCCGCCGATCTTGCTGTCGTCCGGCCTGTGCTGGAAGCAGTGGGGTCCCGAATCTTTCACGTTGGTCCGCTCGGCGCAGGCGCTGCAATGAAGCTGGCGGTGAATTCGGTGATCTACGGGCTGAATCAGGCTGTGGCGGAGGGATTGGTCTTAGCCGAACTCTCTGGGGTAGCGCGAGATGTGGCCTACGAGCTCTTCGAGAATAGTGCGATCGCAGCCCCTTTTGTCCACTATCGCAAAGATGCTTTTCTGCGGCAGCACGAAGTTCCAGTAGGGTTTTCGCTGGAATTGGCAAACAAGGATCTGGGCTTAATCGAAGATTTGGCAAGCGCGGTTCATGCCCGTATGCCGCAAAGTGAGATTAATCGAAAGACGATTGAGCGAGCCATAAAAGAAGGCCGCGGCCAGCAGGATGTCACGGCCGTTGCCGCACATCTGCGGTACTCAGGCAACGATGGATCAGTGTAGGAGATATCGAGACAAGATTGGGGCCGCGAGTTCCGGCAATCGCATGCGACGCTTCTATGGCGTAATCGGTCCGGCCCTTTGCTTCCTCGCGATGGTTTGCGCCGGATCGTTGAGTGCGCAGACTCCGCCGGAGGACTCTTCCAATACTCTGGCTGGGGGCAGAGCCGCTTTGAGACGCGGCGACCTTGCCGGGGCACAGAGTCTGTTTGAGCAGGCCGTACAGCAGACTCCGAATTCCCCCGATGCTTGTTTTCTGCTCGGTGTTACCTACCTCAGACTTGGCGAAACCGTCAGCGCCGAACTGCAGCTCCAGAGGGCGGTTGTCTTGCGCCCGAATTATCCCGAAGCCTACACCAATCTGGGCATTTTGTATGACCAACAGGGGCAGTATGACAAGTCCGGCGCCGCTTTCCAGCAGGCGCTTAAGCTGAAGCCAACCGATCAAAATGCCCTGTACAATCTGGGCCTCAGCTACCTACGTCAGAAGGAGCCCGCCGACGCTTTGCAGATTTTCACGGGGTTGGTTCGCCTCGACCCGTTGTATTCGCGCGCCTACTTGCAATCGGGTGTGGCGGCGTCGGACTTGGGACGCTTCGCGGATGCAGAGAACCTGCTGAAACGTTACACGAGCATCAGTTCGCAGGATGCCGACGGATACTTGAAGCTCGGAGAGGTCTTTTATAGCCAAGGCAAGTATCGGGAGGCGGTGGGTGCGTTTCAGCGAGCGACGGAACTGAATACCACGATGTCGCGCGCTTACTCCCAGTTGGGCTACACCTTTTACAACCTGGGGGAGTTTTCGGACGCGGGCACTGCATTGCGCAAGGCGATTGCCTTAGAGCCCAGAAGCGTCGATGCCAATTTGTATATGGGAATGTTATTAATCGACTCGGGCGAACGGGACAATGCTCTGGGATACATCCAGAAAGTATTGGAGCTGCAGCCCGAGAATGCAACCGCAATCTACTACGAGGGCTACATTGCACTCCTAGCTGGACATTTGCCGGAGGCACTCGGGCATCTCGAGGACGCGGCACATCGCATGCCCAATGACGCCAAAATCTATTACGCCCTCGCTCTGGCCTACAGCCGCATGAAGAAAACAAAGGAGTCGGAAGCGGCGCTAGGCAAATTTCATGAACTCCAGGCGGCACAGGCACGCACAAGCAAGAATGGCGAATATCTCAGCCCGGCGGCGCTGCCGGCCTCGAATTCTGCGATACATCCCTGAGGCCAAACAGAGCCATGCAATATCGATCGATTGGACAAACTGGAATTCAGGCATCGGTGGTCGCCTTGGGAGGAGCGCCGATCAGCGGATGGCCGTGGGGAGAATCGGACGAACGACAAGCGGTGGCGGCGATTCACCAGTGCCTGGAGCAAGGCATCAACCTGATCGATACCGCTCCAGTGTATGGAATCGGCAGGTCCGAAGAACTGATTGGAAAAGCGATTGCCGGCAGGCGAGACCAGGTCGTTTTAGCCACGAAATGCGGTTTGGTATGGCACGTCTGCGACGCCACTCCGTTCCATCAGAAGCTGTGTGGAAAGTCCATTTATAGGTACCTGGGAGGAGAATCGATTCGTTATGAAATAGAACAGAGCTTACGCCGGCTGAACACTGACTACATCGATTTGTATCAGACCCACTGGCAAGACTCGACGACGCCCATCTCCGAAACCATGGAAGTCCTCCTGCAACTCAAGCAGGAGGGGAAAATTCGCGCGATCGGAGTTTCGAATTGCTCGCTTGACCAACTGAAGCGATATTGCGCATTAGGTTCGATCGATTCCACGCAGGAGAAGTACAACATGCTGCATCGTGAAGCCGAAACAGATCTGGCGCCCTTCTGCGCACGCGAAGGAATCACTTTGATGGCATATACCCCTCTAGCGAATGGGCTGCTGACAGGCAAACTAGGAGCTACACGAACATTTGCTTCCCAAGATTTGCGCCGCGATCACCCTCAATTCGCACCAGAAATCAGAAGCCGGGTTCAGGAAATGCTCCACGAGATGCGTCCGATCGCGGAAAGCTATGGCGCCACACTCGGCCAATTGGCCATCGCCTGGACGGTTGCACAACCTGGGGTGACCTGTGCGCTAGTTGGTACTCGGACCGCAGAACAGGCTTGTGAGAATGCGCGGGCTGGTTTCATTCGGCTGCGTCCCCGCGACCTTACGATCCTTGACGAGATCCTGACCCGGCACGGTATAACCGCGAATTGAGCTATACGTCGGCTGAGTGGTTCATGCCATTTCATCGCCCCAAGACGGCCGCTAGGAGCGAAGCCTTAGTGTGCCCTCCGCGCTTGCAGTCGTTGGCGCGGCTGTGCCTTTCTATCTGTCTTTGCGGAACCATGTGGGCGCAGTCGGTGGTGGAATTGGCCTCACGCGCTGGCGATGCGATGCGATCCGGCGACTACGCGGAAGCCGAAAGGCTGTTTTCCAAACTCATTGTCGCCGAACCCGGGATGGCTGAGGTGTACAGCAACCTAGGGCTTGCCCAATATTACGAGCAAAAGGCAGAAGCCGCGAGGCAGTCATTTGCCACAGCTTTATCGCTGAAACCGGGCTTATTCGTTCCCAATTTCTACCTGGCTAAGATCGACTGCGAAGAAGGAAAATACACACAAGCTCTGCCACTCATTCGCAAGGCCGTCTCCTTACAGCCCAAGGAGCCGGCCAGCCACGTCTTGCTGGCTGAGGTATTGTCCGAGACAGGCTTTGGGGTGGAGGCAATCGCCCAATACCAGGACCTGCGCAAGCTGCAGCCGCAAGACACGGCGATTCAGTACCAATTAGCTCATAGTTATCTCGAGGAATCGCGTCGTTTGGCGGTGCGGCTCAAAAGCACTCAACCCGCATTTGCAACTCTGCTCAAAGCTGAATCCGATGCGGTGCTTCCAGACTGGCAAGCCGCCGCGCTGGAAGAATGGAAAAAGGCCTTGTCAGATTTACCTGCGATCCCCGGACTTCGCATTGGGTATGCGGATTTTCTGATGCGCGCTCACCGCTTACCGGAAGCGGAAGCACTCCTGCGAGAAGAATTGACCATTGACCCCTTCAGCTACAAAGCAGAATTTGGGTTGGGCGAAGTGAGCATACTAAGAGGCGATGCCGGTGCGGCCGTCGAACATTTCAACCAATCGGCAAGAGTACGGCCCGGGTTCTATGATCCCCTTCCACACCTTTCCCTGTTGCCAGATCATCCCGAACAGAGCCTTGCCGCACTGAAAACTCGGCCAGGCGAGAATGATTTCGGACGGGCTTTTCTGCTGACGGAACTCGGCGGCCAAGTGGGCGCTGCAGATGAACTCGGCCGATGGAGAAAAACTGCCGAGGCAACGCGGGATGCAAATCAGGTCAAGCTCAGGTCACACGTTTGCGAGACAACTCCCTCTAGCCTGACGGAGCGCCGGCTTCTCGGGATGAAGTGCCTCCGGGAAAAGCGCCTGGAGGAAGGCGTGCGCCTGCTTGCACCAATCGCAAAGCAGCGTCCGGCAGATTCCGAGTTAAGAACCAGTATGGCCCGCGCACTTTTCGAGGCTGGCCAGTACGAACAAGTTGGAATGTTGCTTGGCAGTTCGTCGACCCCGGCGCCCGAGAGCTTGTACCTCCTCGTGTCTAGCTATAAGACGCTGGCTGGCCGGGAACTGGAGAATCTCGCCAAGAATGATCCACAATCGGTCGACCTGCAAAAGCTGATCGCTGAATCGTTTTCCGATCGGAAAATGTATAAGGAGGCGGCGGAACAATATCGCGCTGCATTGAAGGTGCAGCCCAACGATCCGGCGCTATATGTTGGCTTGGGCGAAGCCTGCTTCGATCAAATGGAGTTTGAGGATGCGGAACAAGCCTACGCGCACGCCCTCGAACTTCGTCCGACCGATGCGGCATCGCAGGTGATGCGCGCCAGTGCTTTGGTCGAGTTAAAGCGGCCGGAAGAGGCGATTTCTGCAGCCACAAGAGCTTTGGAACTGAATCCCAATTTATTGCAGGCCCACGTAAGTCTGGGCCGGGCGCTCGCGTTGACAGGACAAGATGAAGAGGCGGCCCGGGAACTCGAGAAGGCTGCCAGCACTGACACGGATGGAATGCTTCATTACGGCCTATTCAAGCTTTACAAGAAGCTTGGTCGTACCGACGATGCGAAGCGCGCTCTTCAAGTGTCGCAAGAATTAAGACATCGCGCCGCCGCATCTTCGGAGCCAGGTTCTTCACCCAAGCCTTCCGAGAACCAGCTACAAGAATAGGGGTTACCAACCGCGACAGTTTTTGTGCCCGCAAAATTTATGCTTTGGCGCGCACCACCTTAGCCGCCGCCAGCGCCTGGCCGAGAGCGCCAAGTAGTAGCGAAGAGTCCGACCCAAGTGCGATCCAGCGCATTCCCTTCGCAATCCATTCAGCCACGACCTGAGGATCAGCGGCAGTACCAATTCCCACCGGCACACCACGACGTCCCGCACCCGCGAGCACCACCTCAATCGAGCGACTCACCTCGGGGTGACGCGGTTCACCCATATAGCCGAGAGACCCGGCCAAGTCGTTGGGGCCAATCACGAAGCTGGTGACGCCGGGCACAGCTGCGATGGCGTCGATATTCTTTATTGCATCGGCATGCTCAATCTGGAGGATACAGATCATGTCGCGGTTCTGTTTCCGGCAGAATTCCGGTCCTCCAAGGCGGCCGTACATCGAAGGCCGGCGCGGGCCGAATCCGCGAATGCCCTGCGGAGGGTACAGGCAGGCTGCCACCGCCTCACGGGCATCCTCAGCGGTGCGGACCATGGGCACAACGATTCCCGCTGCACCAGAATCGAGCACAGGCTTGATCAAGACGTGATTGTTCCACGGGACGCGCACCAGTGCTGTCGAGCCCGACGCACGGGCCGCCATAATGTGTCCCTGGACGGTTTGCAGGGTTTGGGCACTATGCTCCATGTCGATCCAGACGAAGTCCAGATCCTCGGCCAAGAGTTCGGTAACAGTAGAGTCTGCGAATGAAACAACCGTTCCGAATGCAATCTCTTTTTTGGCCAACTTCTCGATAAATCTCGTGCCTTTCTCCATAGCGATGTTTTCTCTCCTCAGGCTTTATGACACGGCAACTGATTGCTTCACTTCTTCTTTCTCTCAGCCGTGCGTAGCCGATGGAAGCGGAAAGCTTTTGTGCTTTACGACGGTAAAAGTCGGGTCGAACTCCTTGATTTGAATAAATATGTCGACCGGCACCGCGCAAAAAGTTTGCCTGGTTTTGCTCGCTGGCCACCACACTTCGATCTTGGATACCTCCTCAGCCTTACCGAGTCCGATGTGCTGCCGCAGTGGAGACGATCCAAAAGATCCGCCGCTGCTCACCCATCGAAAGATGTCGCGCGTTTGGCCACGCTCCTCGAGCGTGAGTTTCAATCGAGCTCCAATCGCGGCCCGGTTGGTCTTCACGCCGACGAGCTTAATTGTGAGCCAGTGATTTCCGTGATTGCCGGGATTTTTGAACACCGCGCTGAAATAGCGATCACCCGGTGTAGCTCCGCCAATTTCCGCGATGATTTCCTCATCGCCGTCATTATTAATGTCAGCACAGGCGACAGCGTGTCCCTTCTGCAAATGGCCGGTTCCGGAGGATGTCGTGATATCGACGAAGCGGCGGCCTTTGTCATTTCTGAAAAGAACATTGGGAACCAGAGAACCATAGGATGGGCCACCGGTTCCCAGGTAGAAATCGAGAAAGCCATCGTTGTCGATGTCGCCGAAGTTTGAGCCCATTGGCATGAAAACGCGGTCGAGGCCTACTTCTTTTGTGACATCATGGAAGGTACCGTTGCCCAGGTTTTTGTAAAGCTTGAGCGTTTCGGATCGCACGGGACGCCGCAGATAGCTGTTCACCACTTCCTCAGTCGAAAACGAATAGCTTCCTACGAACAGATCCAGAGCGCCGTCGTTGTCGTAGTCGAAGAACCACGTTGGAAAACTCCAAATGGGAGAAGTTACGTTTAGTTGTTTCGCAACTTCCGTAAATGTTCCGTTGCCGTTGTTGTGAAAGAGAAAATTCTCCTGGCCCAAATTTGAGACGTAAATATCGGGTAAGCCGTCTCCGTCGTAGTCCCCGACGGTAACTCCTTTTGCGGTTGCAACCAGGTCTACGCCAGCGCGCCGCGATACGTCGGTGAAGGTTCCGTCACCGTTGTTGTGAAAAAGTTGGTTGGGCGAATTTTCGTGTCCGAGGAAAAGATCGAGATATCCGTCATTGTCAAAATCGGCCCAGGCTCCGCTCAAAGTCTGGAAGGCGGGTTCCGCCAAGCCGGCTTGCCGGGTTACGTCGGTAAAGGTCCCATCGCCGTTGTTTCTTAGAAGTGAATTCCGAATTGGAAGTTCCCAGGCGCCGCGCATCACGAAGATATCCAGCAGGCCGTCGTTGTTGTAATCAGTCTGCATGATGTTCAGGCCGCCCAACTGATCGGACAACCCGGCCTTGGCAGTCCAGTCGCCGAAGGTTCCGTCGCCATTGTTATGAAAGTAGCTCAGGGAGGCACAAGCATCAAAACTCGAGGTAACGACATCGAGAAAGCCGTCGTTGTCGAAGTCGTCGACAATAAGTCCGCCCGCCATCTGGAAAATGTCTAGCCCGAGTGCGGGAGCCACGTCTACAAAGCGGCCGATGTCCTGCTCGGAGGCGAAGATTTCAGGTGACAGCAGATGCCCGGGCGGAACGCCTTGCGGATATTTCCCCAACGTCATCGAGACAATGTTAAGCAGCCACTTGACTTCGAGATCGTCGGGAGCCGATTGCAAGTAAGCGAGAAAATGCTGAATGGCCCGTTCTGAGCCGCTGGGCATTTTGTGCTGGGCCGCAGATTGGATGGGGAAGATGCAGCTCACCGCCCCGTGCCCATGCACGCAATTTTCGAGCTCGGCTCGGCGCATTTCGGCAATTCCAAGAGACTCTCTCAACCGCAGAAGATCAGGACCGGTCAGTTGATGGTCCGCTGCCAGGTTGTAGGCCGCCTGAAACTGGTCGATGGCACTGCTCATTTCTCCCTGATAACTCCGAAACTGGGCCAGGGTTTCATGGGCGCGCATCAAGTCTTTGTAGACTGCTCCGAGATCAACGTTGCTAAGATAGCTCTCCAGAAACTTAAACTGGGTCGCGAGAGCCTCCTGCCGCCTCTGGCACGTCGCCTGGAGATCCTGATCGTCTCCCGGTTTGTGAAAGCGCCTGAAGAGCTGAATGGCCTTGAAAAAACCGCCGACTTCGGTGGTGTAGCGAATGTCCTGCCCGCTGTGGTATTGCGGCGGAAGTGGCGAATCATTGCGCTCACTAGAAGACTGTGCCAGCGCTGGCCATGAAAAGAACGCTGGGAGTCGAACTGCCGCGGCCGCGTAGGCAGCCCAGGCGAACGATCGGAGGAAGCTTCTGCGGGAGGTCACCGCGCCGCCAGCCCGGTTGGAGAAGCCGGCACCACTTCAGTACCGCCGGCGGCCAGCATCAGCAAGTTCTGCCAAAGATCATCCGGGATCGGAATGCCACCAGGTTCCCTCACGGCGCGCGCCCGCATCTCCGGATCGCCGGGCACGCTTACTTGCGTGAATCCTGGCGCCGGCGGCACGGACCGCACTCGCTCCCGTAGTTCGGACGCGCGTTCGAGATAGCTTTCCATCGGCTGGAACAAGTCCGCTTTCAACGCAATGATGGTCACGCCCTGATGAGAGAATGGCACGCCGCCCATGGGAGCCTTTACGCAAGCGTCGGCTCCAGAAAAGATTCGGCCCAAGACTTCAACCGCAAACATCAAGGAATAACCCTTGTGACCGCCGAATGGGATTTGCCCTCCTCCCGCTCGTACTTGTTGGGGATCGGTCGTGGGCGCTCCCGTTTTGTCGACGATTACACCTGGGAGGAGAGCCGCGCCTTTCCGGATGGCCTCAATGATCTTCACACCGGAAGTTGCCGAAGTGGCGAAATCGATGACGATCGGCGATTGACCCGGCACCGGCAAACCAATTCCCAATGGATTCGTGCCAAAGACCGTAGTCCTGCCGCCGTAGGGCACTACATCGGCTTTTTCTTCGCCCAATCCCGACGCCCAGATCATCGAAATGAGACCATCGCCCGCGGCTCGTTCCGCATATTCGCCGAGCCGTCCTATGTGATGACTTTGTACGATGCCGGCGATTGCGATTCCGCAGACCTGTGCTCTCCGCGTTACCTGCTCAATGGCCGAGAGCGCCGCCACCTGTCCAAAGCCCCAGTTGCCCGTGACCAGCACCGCGGCCGGTTGATCGAGCAACAAGGCGGGAGTCGCTCGGGGCAACAATTCTCCTCGCTCAATAGCGGCGACATACCCGGGCAATTGCCAGACTCCATGAGTATCCACACCGGCCAGATTCGCATTTGCCAGGTGAGCTGCCACGCAATCGGCATTTGCAGCGCTCGCTCCGGCACGGGTCAGTATCTGGTCTGCGACGTTTTTAAGTTCCGTGACTGAAGCGATCATTTATTTCGTGTCCGCCTGTGAAGATTCTGCTTCACCGCTCGACATCAATGATTGAGGTCAGTCCCCCATCCACGATTAACGACGTGCCTGTGATGTACGAGGACATGTCCGAGGCAAAGAACAGAGCTGCCTGAGCCACGTCCTCGGGCGTGCCATTTCGGCGAAGTGGAGGAATTGCGGCGAGCCGTTCCTTTTCCGCCTCGGAAACTCCCTGCCACATTCCGGTTACGATGGCCCCCGGCAGGATGGTATTTACGCGGATGGTAGGCGCGAAGTCGGCCGCTAGCGAGCGCGTAAGCGAAAGAAGTCCACCTTTCGCTGCCTGGTAGGCCGCGTAGCGAGCATAACCGCGCACGGCATGCACCGACCCGGTAATTACGATCGATCCGCCGCCGTGTTCCAACATGCGCGGTACGGCGCACTTGGCGATCATCCACGCGGCCTTGAGACACACGGCGTGGGTCCGGTCCCAATCCTCTTCACTGATCTCTATGGCGCTTCCGGAAACGTGGGCAGCCGCGTTGCTCAGGATTACGTCTAAGCGGTTGAACGTCGCGAAGCAGCGATCCACCATTTGACTGACCTCAGCCATCTTGCCGATGTCAGTACGGACAAATTCGGCCTCAGAGGACTGGCGGAGGATCGCGTCCACCGTTTCCTGCCCTCCCGCTTCATTGATATCCGCGACCAGGACGCGAGCGCCATTCCGCGCAAAGAGGAGCGCCGTGGCGCGCCCGATGCCCGATCCTCCGCCGGTAACCAGAGCCACTTTTTCTTTCAGCATTGGTCTTCGCTCGCTAATCGCAGTATGCGCGCGCCACCCCAATGAACCGTCATCATGCCGCTGCATTCGATTGCAACATCAATTTGAGCGATTTGCTGCTGCGCAATCCAGGTTCGCGTTTGGGATGTCGGAGGATCGACGCTCTTCTGCGGAGTGGGAAAAAAGATAGGATCATCGTCACGCCATGGTGCACGGCACGCTTCGCCGTGCTCATAGTGTGCCAGGGTTTCTCGTAAGTTATCGACTTTCGCGCCAGGACTTTCCCGTTCAACCGACTCGATCACCGAACGCTGAATGCCCGCGGCCTTTTCGAACTGGCCAGCTTCGGCAAGTGCCATGGCAGCCGTCTCGGCCTGGTCGGAATCGAGCGATCCTTCGCTCTTGATGACCTGCCGCATGAGTTCCAGGGCGCGTTGCCCGTCGCGAATGCTGCTGTCCGGAGCCGCTGCTAGCAGGCGTGCCAACGCGTTGTTGATATCGAAATTCGAGGGCGCCGCCGCATGGGCTTGCTCGAGCACCGACCGGGCTTCCTTGTAGCGCTCCAACCGCACCAGGGCCATGGCCCGCATTACCGCGGCAAAGGTATTGCGGGAATCGCTTTCTACGGCGCGCTTGTACTCGGATGCAGCCTCATCGTAACGGCGAGTCCGCATCAGTACGTTCGCCAGCTGAAAATGCACCTCGGGAAATTGTGGGTCGCGCTCTATGGTGGCGCGAAAATGCACGATTGCCTGCTCGTCGTTGTCTAGGGTGGCCAGCACCACCCCGAGGCAATAATGGGTCTCAGCATTGTTCGGCGAAATGCGCAACGCCTCAGTGAACTGTTGAACGGCTTCCTGCGTCTTTCCGGCGCGCGCCAGAGCGGTTCCGAGATAGGTCCTGGCGGTAGCATCCTGGCCGTTGCTTTCGACCAGCTTGCGGTAGCTGGCAATCGCCTCTGATAAATTGTTCGCGGCCATCTGCTGCGATGCCTTCGTCCAAAGATCTGCCTTGCCGACCCTGATCTCCTGAACGTCTCCCAAGTAGCGGTCAGTCAATTCAGGAGCGGCTGGGCCATGCTGGCCTAGTTCCTCTTGCGCCTTTTCCAGATTGCCTTCGCCGCGATATGCCATTCCAAGCGGGTAATGAAGGTAGGCGGCCTGGGGATCGATGGTTAAGGCCTGACTCAAATAGTCGATCGCCTTTTCAAACTGGCGTCGCTCGAGCGCCACTCTTCCCAGACCATCAAGGGCCGCCACACTTTTGTCATCGCGCGAGAGCTCCTGCTGATAGAGTCGCTCGGCTTCATCGAGCTGGTTCAGGCTCAGGTTTGCGCTTGCCATGCGGTGAATCGTGATCTCATCCCCTGCGCGCAATTTGAGCGCCGCCCGATAGTTCGAGAGCGCCTGCTGCAGATCACCTTTGGTCTGCAAGAGATAGCCCAGGTAATAGGGCCACTTGAATTCCTCCGGCTGAAGAGCGTGAGCGTTGTCATAGCACGCGATCGCCGCGTCGTTGAGGCCGTAGGCCTGATAGATTTCGCCGAGCCGGCCGTAAGCGCCGGCGAGTTCTTTTTCCTTCAGGTCTTTCCTGGTCACTCCCGACTGCGCCTCCCGGATTTGCCGCTGAACCTCGGGATCCATTGCATTGAGGTCTGGAGACGGAACTGCCTGCAAGCTGGAGCCGTCCCCGGACTGACGATGCGAAGTGGCTTCTTTACCGTTCGACTGAACATTCGCCTGGGAGTGCGAGTTCAATGAGCACGCAAGCAGCAGCCCAATAGTTAAGCTCTCCAGACCCCATGAGGCTTGATGGTAGCTCTTCATGATTCTCAATTGCTCATTCGGATCGATCTCGGGCGCCTTTAATTGGCCGCCCGGTCGAGCACTCCCATTCTTTCCAGAAAATGAAATACTGCCTCGTAGGCCGTGAGATTCTGTTCAGGAGTCCAAGCAAAAGGAGGAGACGCGCCATGCCCACCTCCCCGCACCGTAACCAGCTGGTTTTGCACGCCGGCGCGATCCATGGCCGCATGCAGGCGGACCGCCTGTTCGTGCGGCACATATGGATCTTTGTCCCCGTGCACGGTGATGACGGGAGGCGTGTCTTTGCCAGCATACGTCAAGGGCGAAAGCCGCCCGGCAAGCTCGGCCTGCGCCGCCGGCGAGAGGTCGCCAAGCCAGCGCAATACGAAATTTCTTGGCATGGGAAGAACTTCGGCACCCAGACTCATCTTGACGGGCTGGAGATACTCGTTAAGATCCACCAGCCCAAAAAAATTTACGATGGCTGCAACCTTGATTTCTTTGGGACCGTCGAGTTGCCAGTCTTCAAAGGGCACTTCGCACGCGTTGTCGAAGCCCGCCTTCGCGCTTAGCATTCCGGTCATCAAAGCCAGATGGCCGCCCGCCGAACTGCCGCCAACGACGATCTTGGCCACGTCGAAGCCGTATTCTTTGGCGTGCCGCGCTACCCAATGTAATGCGCACCGTGCATCTTCGACCGCCGCCGGCGCCAAGGCCTGCGACGCCAAACGATAGTCCACGTCCACAAAGTCCATACCCCGCGCCAGGAAAGGCAGGCCTTCGAGTAATGATCCCTCTTTGCTGCCGCTCACGAAACCGCCGCCGTGAAGCCAAATGAGAACGGGCCGCGGTCCCGGACGTTGAGGGCCTGCGGTGATTACATCCAGCTTCAACTCCAGATCGCCGGCCTTTTGATAGACGACGTTGCTGCGGATACCCCAGCTGTAGGAGGCGTTGGTCGCCCACTCCGTGATGGGATCGAGACGTTGTCCGGATGCGATCCCTACAGTGCTCCCTGAAACGAGAAGAAGTACAAAAGCCACTGCGGATTGTCTTATGAAGGATATCCGAGATTGCCGCAGGCGTTCTGCGAAAGGGCCACCCATCACCGTTCCTCGTAAACTTGGCGGTTTCAATTTTTGACGGCGTCGCGCTCCCACGTCCGCCGGCAAGCAATCATTTTGGCGGAAGTTGTTCGCTGAAAAGCACTCCACCTCGGGACTTCTGCGTCTTGGGAGCCTCAATGATCTGCACCACAACATAGTCGGCTGGAACGGAAAAAATCCTTACCACGGAGTCGGTGATCTCCTTTACCAGTCGACGCTTCTGGTCGAGAGTTCGCCCTTCCGCCGCGTAGACGTGAATCTCTGGCATGGCTACTGTCCTTGAAACTTCAGAAGTTGGGATCGACCTGCGCATTGGTCCGGCAGCTCGGCCTTTGGTATGATACTGGCGCTCTTTGGTATGGTCAACCTTTGTTCGATCATTGCACGGGACATTTTTCAATCGGAGAATTCCTAACCATGGCAAATCTTGGCTTCATTGGACTCGGCATCATGGGACGCCCGATGGCGGTACATCTACTGGCGGCAGGCCACCGTTTATTCGCGCATAGTCGCTCCTCAGTCCCGGACGAGCTGGTGAAAAAAAGCGCGATCCCGTGCAGATCAAGCGCCGAGGTAACGAGCCAAGCTGAAACCATATTCACGATGTTGCCCGATACTCCGGATGTGGAATCCGTGCTGTTTGGAGCCGGGGGCGTCGCAGAGGGCTTGAAGCCCGGCAAGACGGTGGTCGACATGAGTTCTATTTCTCCGCTCGCGACCAAAGACTTCGCGCAAAGAATTAATATGTTGGGCTGCGGGTACCTGGATGCTCCGGTTTCTGGCGGCGAGCTGGGGGCAAAGGCTGCTACCCTCACCATCATGGTCGGCGGACCGGCGGAGACTTTCGAACGGGTCCGTCCTCTGTTCGAGCTAATGGGAAAAAACATTACTCTCATCGGGGGCAACGGAGACGGCCAGACTGCCAAGGTCGCGAATCAAATCATTGTGGGCTTGACCATCGAGGCCGTCGGGGAAGCGCTCCTGTTTGCGTCAAAGGCAGGCGCCGACCCCGCCAAGGTCCGGCAGGCGTTAATGGGTGGGTTCGCTTCTTCGAAGATTTTAGAGGTCCATGGGGAGCGCATGATCAAACGGACCTTCGATCCCGGCTTCCGAATCGAACTGCACCGCAAGGATCTGACCCTGGCAACCGACGGCGCCCGTAGACTAAACCTATCTTTGCCCAATACCGCAGCCTGTCAGGAGTTGATGAACTCCGCCGTAGCGCTGGACGGCGGGCGGTGGGATCATTCCGGACTGGTGCGGGTGTTGGAAAAGATGGCAGACCACGAAATTGGCCAGAAACAGTAGTTCACCATCCTCCACTGCCCATTCTCCGGAGTAAACACCTGGTTGTGGAATCGGATCGTTCATGGAACTCGATATCGAAGACTTCGATGCGCTACGAAAGTATCTAGCGCTGCAAGTACTGGGGCAAGAACCGGCCTTGATCAAGACATTGCCAGGTGGAATATCGAACCGGACGGTTCAGGTGACATGGAACGACGGCCGGGCGTGGGTGCTGAAACAGGCCCTGGAGAGGTTGCGCGTAAAAGAGGATTGGTTCAGCAGTCCGGAAAGAATTCACGTAGAGGCGCGAGCGCTCCGTTGGCTAAACCGCCTGGCTCCTCCTGGACTGACTCCGACTATTCTTTTTGAGGATGTGCCTAATCATCTGCTGGCCATGGAAGCAGTTCCTGAGGGGCATGAAAACTGGAAGGCGATGTTACTCTCCGGCCGCATTAGCCCAGAGCATTTTGAGCATTTTGGCGCTTTGCTCGGGACCATTCATCGCAAGTCTTCCGAGGCAGGTGCTGAGTTGAGCCGGGCTTTCGCGGATACCGGATACTTCGAGTCCCTTCGCTTGGATCCCTACTACGGGAACACAGCACGCAAAGTGGCGTCGGCCGCGAGTTTTCTCACCACTCTGAGTCGGGAGACCTTGCGCCACAAATTGAGCTTCGTTCATGGAGATTTCAGCCCGAAGAACGTGCTCGTTTATCAGGGCAAATTGATTTTGCTGGACTACGAGGTGGTGCACTTTGGAGATCCGGCATTCGATTTGGGCTTCGCGCTGACGCACTTTCTCAGCAAAGCCAATCATCTGCGTCCACACAGGGCCGCCTTCGGCGAGGCCGCTTCCCTGTTCTGGCAGTCCTACGCGCGGGAGGTTGCGCTTCTCCATTGGGAAGATCTCCAGACCCGGGCAGTTCGACATACACTGGCTTGCTTGCTGGCCCGCGTTGTGGGCAAATCGCCTCTTGAGTATTTGACCAACCACGAAGCAGCACGCCAGCGTGATGTCGCGATAAGGCTGATGGCTCAGCCGCCCTTGTACGTCAGTGATCTGATCGCAGAATTCCTTCGGCAGATTGAGGCCCATGTCGAGAATTAAGAAGCTGGTTGGAAGAGAAATCCTCGACAGCCGGGGTAATCCCACGGTTCTCGCGGTGTGTGAACTGGACCACGGAGTATCGGCTTCGGCCTCGGTTCCTTCAGGCGCCTCCACGGGAACAGCCGAGGCGTGCGAACTCCGGGATGGAGATCCCAAACGCTATCGCGGGCAGGGATGTCAGAGGGCGGCGGCGAACATCAGCGGGGTTTTGAGTCAAGCGGTCATGGGCCGTGAGTTCTCCGATCAGTCTGAGCTCGACGAGATGATGATCGCGCTCGATGGAACTCCAAAAAAGACGGGCCTCGGCGCTAACGCAATCCTGGCGGTCTCGGTGGCATTCGCGCGCGCCTGCGCGATGGAGCGCCAGGTTCCGCTTTACCAACATTTCGCTCTGATGATCGGCGTTTCCGCAGACGCGCTACCCCGGCTCACTATCAATCTTTTTAGCGGGGGCAAGCATGCCGGCCAGCAGATATCGATTCAGGACGTTCTCCTGGTCCCGATGTCTGCGCAGACCCTGGACGCCGCTCTGGTCGCAACCGCCGATGTGTATCGCGCGGCGGCGGAACTGGTGTTCCACAAATATGGAATGCGTTCTCTGGTAGCGG
>Ga0307479_10000963_pt1 | contig 25987 bp, 22 predicted proteins | sample atmos_gasesECM4C_FD_203743 | JGI IMG/M metagenome (GOLD analysis project Ga0307479, IMG submission 203743) | Hardwood forest soil microbial communities from Morgan-Monroe State Forest, Indiana, United States - atmos_gasesECM4C_515 | ecosystem: Environmental > Terrestrial > Soil > Temperate... | reverse complement strand
TTAAGCGCGGTTTCCTTCCTTGGAGGCTTTCGGACGCCGGCCGCCGAACATGCCGCGCCGTCCCTCAAGCGGCCGGCATCCGAAACCCTACCCAATAGCGGTCGCTCTCCCTGAACTCGGTCTCATCTCCTGCCGTTAGAGCAGACGGCTACGGCGCAGGCGCCTGTTCCGCGCTGGTCTTGCGGACGGTCAATGCGCCGCGCATCAATTCCGCGTAGCTGGAGTCCAGGTAGAATTTCCGAAACAGCACACGGCCGAGCGGCCCGAGATAGCCGGGAAATTCATTCGCGCGCAAGCGGAACGCATAGGTCCAGTGAATGTCGGTACGTCCATCGCCGAGATCGGTCTCGAGAAAATCCCCGACCGCATAGGCGACCGGCCGTGCCTGAGGCGTCGTGTAGTTCCAGACTTCGTAGCGGAAATGATGAGTATTGCCGCTGCGTGTGTTCTCGAGGATCTGCTCTTCCGTCGAACCGCCGTCCGTCAAACACACGACGCGGAGCGCGTCAGGCTCGGGCCAGGAACCGCGCAGCACGTGCGTGCCGGCGATGCCGGGAAGCGTTGATGTCCCGTGCATCGTCTTCTCGATCGGTGTGCGGTTATTCTCGGCGATCACGACATCGAGCGGTCGATTGATCGTGATGTCCTCGGCATGATCGACGAGCATCGCCTGCTCAATCGCCGGAGGCGGTGTGTCAACGAAGCCAGACGGAATGGCGCATTGCACCTGGCTCGCCGCCATCGCGGGTGCGAAAAGACCGACAAGCGAGACAGGCAGTGGGATCGTCTTGAGCAGCATCATGGGATCTCCTCTCGAACTGAGAACGCTTCGCCGCTCACTTGCCGACTTGCTGCAACGCGGCGCGGCATTCGGGCGCCAGTTCCTTGTCGCGGTCGTGCAGGCATTTCAGAATTCGGCCGCCGCCCGGGGCCACCGTCGCGCAGAGACGGTGATAGTCCGCCTCGCACGCCTGCCGCACGGCTGGGCCATACATTGGGTCAAACTCAGAAGAACTCGGTCTGAGCAAATGTCTTCCGGGTTAGCCCCGGAAGCGGACTCTCGGACCGTAGAAATCAGCTGTGCTTCAACGGTGCTATGAACAGCGAACATAAAGCTGCGGAGCTTCTAGCCGTGTTGGAGAACGAGAGCAGCCGCAACCGGAATAAGACCATAACGGGCAAGCAATTCGTTTTCGTCCATGGCGTGGAGATTAACGCCGTTGCGCCGTGGTCAACACAAGGCGGATCGTCCGCTTGGTCGCACGCCGCTGCAACAGCTCCATCCAGTGATTTGCCCGACGTGGCAAATCCGTTGAATTGATGTGGACGCCGCATTGCTCGCGTCGCCTGAAGGCCACGAAATCGCGTGCGCCAAAAATCTAATTTCCTGAACCGATTCAACGCGATTCTACTCGTCCAGATGGAACTGAAAAAATATTTCGCTTTTCACGGACCCCAAATCAGCAGCATCCTCTCGCCGTCCCACCCCTCAGAGGGGCGGCTCGAGAACGTCACGGACGCGGGGTGGGATGCGGTGGACGCTTTGGCGGCGCGAGACGAGCGGCGTTCGAGGTGGACGGCGAAATCGTGTGGTCCTGGCGCCCCGACGCTGGCGTTATGGTCGCGGAGTCTTCCGCGAACGACGGGGGCAAAAGAGCCCGGTCCCCGGGGAGAGCGCGATATAAGCCGTTAAAACCATTGCGCAGGGAAGGCCGGATGTTTCCGGCGAACCTGTGGTTTCTAACTCGTGTGCTTTCTACCACGCACACGAGGCCGCGGGTGCACTGGGCACCCGGTCTTCCCTGCCTGATTTCATCGGGCGGCGTTGTTTAGCAAAACTCGGACGCATCGTGCCGCGAGAATACGGTGGCGCGCCTTGAAGCGCTCATGTGCGACAAACCGGGCGAACTTTTCGCCATTCAGGCATTTCCCATTACCCCATAACGCTCTATGGTGCCCACCGACTTCACCATCGGCCAAGGTGAATAACTGATTTATCTCAAAGGCTTGGCATGTGCCTTGAGCCTTTGGAGGGCGGTTTGACGCGCTACGTTTCGACCAGGGGGGAGGCCCCCGTCTTGGGCTTCTGCGACGTGATGCTGACCGGGCTTGCCCGCGACGGCGGTCTCTACGTGCCCGAAACCTGGCCGCATCTTTCGCCGGAGACCATCGCCGCTTTCTTCGGCCGGCCCTATTGGGAAGTCGCGGTCGACGTCATCAGCCCCTTTGTCGGCGAAGAAATCCTCGATGCCGAACTCGGGCGAATGGCGAACGAGGCCTACGCCACCTTCCGCCATCCCGCGGTGGTGCCGCTCCGGCAGACCGGCCCGAGTCAGTTCGTGCTCGAGCTGTTTCACGGCCCGACGCTCGCGTTCAAGGACGTGGCGATGCAGCTGATCTCGCGGCTGATGGATCACGTGCTGGCCAAGCGCGCGCAGCGCACCACCATCGTGGTCGCGACATCGGGCGACACCGGCGGCGCCGCGGTCGATGCGTTCGCCAATCTCGAAAATGTCGATCTCGTCGTGCTGTTTCCGCGCGGGCGCATCTCCGATGTGCAGCGGCGGATGATGACCACGAGGGGGGCGGCCAATGTTCACGCGCTCGCGATCGAAGGCCCCTTCGACGATTGCCAGGCGATCGTGAAGGGGCTGTTCAACCATCACGGCTTTCGCGACGCGGTTTCGCTCTCCGGCGTCAACTCCATCAACTGGGCGCGGATCGTGGCCCAGGTGGTGTATTACTTCACTTCCGCGGTCGCGCTCGGGGCGCCGGCAAGAGCGGTGGATTTCACCGTGCCGACCGGCAATTTCGGCGACATTTTTGCGGGCTACGTCGCCAAGCGGATGGGGCTGCCGATCCGCTCGCTGCGGATCGCCGCCAACGTCAACGATATCCTGCCGCGCACGCTCAAGACCGGCATCTACGAGGTGCGCGAGGTGCACGCCACCGCATCGCCCTCGATGGACATCCAGGTCTCCTCGAACTTCGAGCGGCTGTTGTTCGAGGCCGGGCGCCGCGATGCCGACAGCGTGCGCCGGCTGATGGCCTCGCTCAAGCAGTCCGGGCGTTTCGTGCTGCCGGACGCGATGCTCGCCGCAATCCGTGAGGACTTTGATGCCGGTCGCGCCGACGAGACCGAAACTTCCGCCGCGATCCGCGCCGCCTGGCGCGAGGCCGGCGACCTCGTCGATCCCCACACCGCGGTGGCGCTGGCGGTAGCCGATCGCGACACCCCCGATTCGAAAATCCCCAACATCGTGCTGTCGACCGCGCATGCCGCGAAATTTCCGGATGCGGTGCAGGCGGCTTGCGGCATCCGGCCGCAACTGCCGACCTGGCTCGACGGGCTGATGAACAAAGTGGAACAGGTGAAGACCATGAAGAACGACCAGACGGAGGTCGAGCGGTTCATCAAGTCGGTCAGCCGCGCCGCGAAGCAGGGAGTTGCCGGATGAGCGTCGAAGTCACCAGGCTCCCATCCGGCCTCAGCATCGTCACCGATACCATGCCGCATCTGGAAACCGCGGCGCTGGGCGTGTGGGCCGGGGTCGGCGGCCGCGACGAGAAGCCGAACGAGCACGGCATCTCGCATCTGCTCGAGCATATGGCGTTCAAGGGCACCGCCAACCGCTCCTCGCGCGAGATCGTCGAGGAGATCGAGGCGGTCGGCGGCGATCTCAACGCCGGCACCTCGACCGAAACCACCGCCTATTACGCGCGGGTGATGAAGCAGGACGTGCCGCTGGCGCTCGATGTGCTCTCCGACATTCTCACCAATCCCTCCTTCGTGCCGGACGAATTGGAGCGGGAAAAGAACGTGATCGTGCAGGAGATCGGTGCGGCGCAGGATACGCCGGACGACGTCGTGTTCGAGCATCTCAACGAATTGTGCTATCCTGACCAGCCGATGGGCCGCTCGCTGCTCGGCACCGCAAAGACCTTGAAGCGCTTCGACCGCGACATGCTGCGCGGCTATCTCGACACCCATTATCGCGGCCCCGACATGGTGGTGGCGGCGGCCGGCGCCGTCGACCACGAGCGGGTGGTCGAGGAGGTCGCCAAGCGTTTCGCAAGCTTCGATCGCGAGCCCGCGCCGAAGCCGCAAGCCGCGATGTTCGGCAAAGGCGGCTCGCGCGTTGTGCATCGCGATCTCGAACAGGCGCATCTGACATTGGCGCTGGAGGGCGTGCCGCAGACCGACCTCTCGCTGTTCTCGCTGCAGGTCTTCACCAACACGCTGGGCGGCGGCATGTCGTCGCGGCTGTTCCAGGAGGTGCGGGAAAAGCGCGGGCTGTGTTACTCGATCTACACCTTCCACGCTCCCTATACGGATACCGGCTTTTTTGGCCTCTACACCGGCACCGATCCCGCGGACGCGCCGGAGATGATGGAAGTGGTGGTCGACGTCATCAACGAATCGGTCGAAACCTTGACCGAGGCCGAGGTGGCGCGCGCCAAGGCGCAGATGAAGGCGGGGCTGTTGATGGCGCTGGAGAGCTGTTCTTCGCGCGCCGAGCAGCTGGCACGTCATGTGCTTGCCTATGGGCGGCCGCAGACGGTGGAAGAGCTGGTTTCCCGGATCGACGCCGTCAGCGTGGAATCGACGCGGAACGCGGCGCGCGCGCTGTTGTCGCGCAGTCGGCCGGCGGTGGTCGCGCTCGGCAGCGGCAGGGGTCTGGACACGGCGGTCAATTTTGCGGAAGGATTGACCAAGTCGAAGAGCAAGGCGCAGCTGCATTGAACGCAGTGGCACGGGAGACGTATGATCCGAAAGGATCGTGCTAGATTACTGGCATCGGGGAGCATCACATATGGCCCTGTTCCGTTTGTCATCCAGCGGTACGCCGCAGCTTGCGCCGCGCGGCAACGGGCTGTTGCTGCGCGCGCCCCAGATGTCCGATTTCCTGCAATGGGCGCATTTGCGCGATTACAGCCGGGAGTATCTGACGCCGTGGGAACCGATCTGGCCCTCCGACGACCTGACCCGCTCGGGCTTCCGGCGCCGGCTGCGCCGCTATGCCGAGGACGTTGCCGCCGACCGCTCCTATCCCTTCATCATCTTCCGCGAGCTGGATGGCGCGATGATCGGCGGCATCACGTTGGCCAATGTGCGCCGCGGCATCGTGCAGGCCGGCACCATCGGATACTGGGTCGGGCAGCCCCATGCCCATCGCGGCTACATGACGGCGGCGCTTCGGGTACTGTTGCCGACGCTGTTCGGCGAGCTTAATTTGCACCGCGTCGAGGCCGCCTGCATTCCCTCCAATGCGCCGTCGATCCGGGTTTTGGAGAAATGCGGCTTTTCCCGCGAGGGCCTGGCACGGCGCTATCTCTGCATCAACGGCGTCTGGCAGGATCACCTGTTGTTCGGCCTGCTGCACGAGGATTTTCGCGGTTGAGCACTATTTTGGAATGATATTGGCGCCTTTGGTTCGCCGCGATAGGGCTGCTATAACGCCGCCCCGGGGGCCGGCTGCTCGATCAAATGCAGGATCATCGCATGGGTGAAAAACCTGTTATCAGAACAGCGATCATCGCCGCGGTCTCGCTGGCGATCGGCTGCACGACGTTGGTTTCGCAAGCCTCGGCGCAATCGCTGACCGATCGCTTCAAGAGCTTGTTCGGCGGCAAGCCGGACGAGCCGCCCGCGCCGCCGACCGTCACGGACGAGCCGCAGCCGGACGTGAATTGTCCGCCGGTCAGTATCCGCGCCGGCGCATCGACCTATACGGTGGGGCTGCCGGGCCAGGAGGCCACCGGCAACAACGTCCGTTTCCAGGTGACGATCACCAAGACCGCGCGCGAATGCATCCGCAGCGGCGGCGACATCACGGCACATGTCGGCATTCAAGGCCGCGTCATCGCCGGCCCCGCAGGCGCGCCGGCTTCCGTCGACGTTCCGATGCGTTTGGCGGTGGTGCAGGGCGGCGTCAACGAAAAGGTGATCGCCACCAAGGCGTACCGGACCACGGTGCCGATGACGGAAGAGGGCAGCGTGCCGTTCTCCTTCGTGGCCGAGGATCTGGTGTATCCGGTGCCGCCGGCAGCGATCGGGGATTCCTACATCTTCTACGTCGGCTTCGATCCGCAGCTGGCGGCGCCCGAGCCGAAGCCGAAGGCTGTGAGGAAGAAGAAGTAGGGGAGGCCGATCCGCTTCTCGCGCCGATCCAACGCTGCGGAAAGCGGAGGACCGGCGGCTGCTCAGTTCAGCTTCTGGCGAACCTCGGTGATGCCCTTGGCCAGCAGGTCGTCGGCGACCTCACCCTTCACCGACTTCGCCAGGATGGTGGAAGCCGCCTGGATCGCTGCATCCGCGGCGGCCGCGCGGACATCGGCCAAGGCCTGGGCCTCGGCCATCGCGATCTTGCTTTCGGCGGTCTTGGTGCGCCGCGCGACGAAATCTTCCAGCTTGGCCTTGGCCTCGGTGGCGATGCGCTCGGCTTCCGCCTTGGCGCCGGCGATGATCTCCTCGGCCTCGCGCTCGGCGCTGGCGCGCCGGGCCTTGTATCCGTCGAGCACCTTGGCCGCCTCGTCCTTGAGGCGGCGGGCGTCGTCGATCTCGGCCTTGATGCGCGCGCTGCGATGATCGAGCGTGGAGAGCAGGGTCTTGTGGACGCCGACATAGGCGAACACCCCCATCAGGATGACGAAGGCGACCGCGACCCAAGTTTCCGGCTCGGCGAACAACATCGTTATCTATCCCTTCAAGGACGCTTTGACCGCGGCATCGACCGACTTCTTGTCGGGCGCGATGCCGGTGAGCCGCTGCACGATCGCGGCAGCCGCATCCGCGGCAATGCCGCGGACATTGCTCATCGCGGTCTTGCGTGTCGCGGCGATGGTTTTCTCGGCCTCGGCCAGCTTGGCCGCGAGCCGCTGTTCCAGCGTCTTGCGCTCGGCCTCTGACGCCGCGTTGAGCTTTTCGCGGGTCTCAGCACCGATCGCCTGCGCGCGGGAACGCGCGGCGGCGAGTTCGCTTTCATAAGCCTTCAGCGCGGCGTCGGATTCATCCTTCAGCTTCTGGGCTTGCGCCAGATCGCCGTCGATCGCGTTCTGCCGTGCATCGAGCACGCTGCCGACGCGCGGCAGCGCAATGCGCGAGACGATCAGATAGAGCGCGACGAAGGCGACCGCCAACGACACCAGCTGCGAGGCAAAGGTGTCCTTCTCGAATGGCGGAAACGCGTGTTTGCCGCCTTCGGCTTCGGTATGGGCGGTCGTGCCTTTGGCCTCGCCATGACTTTCAGCCATGGGATTCTCCTGTCAGGCTCGACCTCTTACAGCGCGAACAGCAGCAACAGGGCGATCAGCAGCGAGAAGATGCCGAGCGCTTCGGTCACGGCGAAACCGAAGATCAGGTTGCCGAACTGACCCTGGGCGGCCGACGGATTGCGCACCGCGGCGGCGAGATAGTTGCCGAAGATGATACCCACGCCGGCGCCCGCGCCACCCATGCCAATGCAGGCAATACCAGCGCCAATGTATTTCGCGGCAATCGGATCCATGAAACGAACTCCTTTGAGAGGTTTGGTAGGAAGGGCCGGATCAGTGGCCCGGATGGATGGCATCGTTGAGGTAGATGCAGGTGAGGATGGCGAAGACGTAGGCTTGCAGGAACGCGACCAGCAGCTCAAGCGCGGTCAGCGCGATGGTCAGCGCGAGTGGCAACACGGCGCCGAGGATGCCGAGAAAGCCCAGCGCGCCCAGCATGGCGATGAAGCTTGCGAACACCTTCAGCGCGATGTGGCCCGCCAGCATGTTTGCGAACAGACGCACCGAATGCGAAACCGGCTTCAGGAAGAACGATATGACTTCGATCAGCACCACCAGCGGCATGATGTAGATCGGAACGCCAGACGGCACGAACAGCTTGAAGAACCTCAAGCCGTTCTTGTAGAGGCCGTAAAACAGCACGATGAAGAACACCAGCAGCGCCAGCGTGGCGGTGACGATCAGGTGGCTCGAAACCGTGAATGCGTAGGGAATGATCCCGATCAGGTTCGAGACGCAGATGAACATGAACAAGGAGAATACCAGCGGGAAGAACTTCAAGCCTTCCTTGCCGGCGTTGCTGGTGATCATGCTCGCCACGAATTCGTAGCTCAGTTCGGCGATCGATTGAATGCGGCCGGGGACAAGCTGACGTCCGGCGGAGCCGCCGATCATCAATAGCGAGATCACGGCCACCGACAGAAACATGTAGGCCGACGAATTGGTGAAAGCGATTTCCTGTCCGCCAATATGACCGAGCGTGAAGAGCTTCGTGATCTGGAACTGATGAATCGGGTCGGCGGCCATTCGTCTCTCGGTCTCGGTTTCGCAATCTCTCGCGGATCTTACGGCTCTGCTTCGTCGGTCCCGTTCCTTTGCACTTCGGAGTGCCCGCGTCAGAGCCGCTCAGACTGCTTTGACATTGCGCCCGCAGCCCGCATCACATTGATTACGCCGGCGACAAAGCCAAGCAGCAAGAATACGATGAGGCCCAAGGGCGAAGTCGACAGCAAGCGATCGAAACCCCAGCCGAGAGCCGCTCCGACAAGAACACCGGCAACCAGTTCGGAGGAGAGGCGAAGCCCGACGGCCATGGCGGAAGCCTTGGCCTGAGCCGCGTCCTGCTCGTTCCCGGAGAGGTCAGTTCGGATTTTTCGGCTGTCCCCAATTTCGGACAACCGGCGATCCAAACTTCCGAGCCTTGCGGAAAGCGCAGCTTCGTCAGGCGATTTATCGCGACTTCCGTTTCTGCCGTCGTCCGTGCCTTCAGCCATGCTGTGCAGACCCGACACGATGTCGTTTTGAAAAGGAAATTACGCCCCGTCGCCCTTAGAAGCCGCGCGGACCATACTGACCACATCTAACCAAGTCAAGATTGCGTGTTAATCGCCTAGCTCTTTGATTTATCGTGATTTATCGGTGTTGAGCAGAGTTGACCGAGAACCGATCGTGGCACTGCAAAAGCCTAACGCCAGCCTTGCGCGGGACCGGGCAACGGCCGCGGTTCCTGCTTGACTGATCCATAACCGATGGATTATGGGAATTTATACGCAGTGCCTCCGACCTCGTTTTCAGGATGGATCAATGAGTGGGCCTGCGGGCCCGGAGAAGGTCGCCGCGGGGGGTGTCATGAACGGTATTCTCGTTTTTCGCTATCATCCGCTTCTGGTCGTGCTGCATTGGACGCTTGCGGTGCTGATCATCGCGATGCTGTGCGCGGGCTTCCTCGTGCTCGCGCCGATGCAAAATCCCGATCCGCACAAGATCGGCCTGTTGATGATCCACATGGCGGGGGGAATGATCATCCTCGGCTTGATGGTCGTGCGTATCATCTTGCTCGTCTTCACGGCGAAGCCGGCGAAAGCGACGGCGGGCAATGCCGTGCTCGACCGCATCAGGCCACTGGTCCACACCGGTTTCTATCTGCTCGTCGTTCTGATGGCGGGTAGCGGGCTTGCGACGTCGATCCTGGCCGGGCTCAATCGAAGCGTCTTCCAGGGGACGGGCGAGCCGTTGCCCACGAGTTTCGAGCCCTATCCGACCTTCGCGGCGCATTTCTATCTTGCGCTGCTTCTTACGGCGCTCATTGCGCTGCATGTGCTTGCCGCGCTCTATCATCAGTTTGCAAGACGAGACGGGCTGCTGCAACGAATGTGGTTCGGCCGCCGCAGGCCGCTGCTTCCGACGGTGAAATAATCCTCAGAGATTCGACCACGGCGTTGCCGCGATCGACCTTGCTCCGGTCGGCCGGGTCTGTTGGGATGATCGCGCGCGCCTGAAGCGCGATAGCTCGGGATGGAATCGCTATCGCGCTTTGGTTTTATTGTCTGAGCATGATCTCTCCGGAAAACCGGCGTCCACCCGCTATCCAAGTGCGGGGCAGGCTTTTTCCGGATCATGCTCCAACCGTCACGGAGAGATGCATGCCGCGCATGGTCGATTATTATTTTTCGCTTTCATCTCCCTGGGCCTATATCGGGCACAAGGCGTTTCGCGATGTGGTCGCGACTTACGATCTCAAGGTCACCCACAAGCCGCTCATCCTGGTCGATCTGTTTTCCGAAACCGGCGGTCTGCCGCTCGTCAAGCGCCATCCGGTGCGGCAGCGCTACCGGATGCTCGAACTGCAGCGTTGGCGCGACAAGCGCGGCTTGAACTTTCATTTGCAGCCGAAATACTCGCCATTCAATGCACGGCTGGTCGACGGCGTCGTGATGGCGGCGATCGAAGCAGGCTTCGACCCCGATGCGTTCTTGCGCCGCGCCTTTCCGGCCGTGTGGGAGGACCAGCTCAATCTGGCCGATCCGGCCACCATCGCCAAAATCGCCGACGAGGCCGGACTTCCCGGCAAAAAGCGGTCGAGCGTTCGGGCTTGGACGACATCAGCGCGGCCTATGAGAAAAACCGACAGGACGCGATCGCGGCCGACGTGTTCGGCTCGCCGGTCTATGTGCTCGACGGCGAGGTGTTCTGGGGCCAGGACCGGATCGAATTGCTGGCGGATGCATTGAAGTCCGGCCGCGGGCCCTATAGCTCTGTCATCTAGGGGCACGTCCATCGATCTTGCGAGGCAAATCCATGAGCCCGGCGACATCGTCCTCAAAATTCTCCACCATCATCGCGGCCATCGGCTTTGGTCTTGCCGCCATCGGCACCGCGGCCGCGGACCCCGCGCCCGATACCGCGAACGGCCGCTATGCGCTGGCGCCGGCTGCCGATGGCGTGGTCCGGCTCGATACCCGCACCGGCGCGGTTTCGAATTGCAACAACAACGGCAATGGTTGGGCCTGCTACGCCGTGCCCGACGAACGCGCGGCGATGGATGACGAAATCGGCCGGCTACAGGCCGAGAACGAGAAGCTGAAAGCCCAGCTCGCCGAGCGCGAAACCACGGCCCCCGGCAAGAACGACGAGGCGCTGCCGAAATCGGACAAGCAGGCAGCGCCGCCGAAGGTGGTGCAGGGCGAACGCAAGATCGAGATTCCGCTGCCGAGCGATCAGGACATGGACCGCGTGATGTCGTTCGTGGAGCGGGCCTGGCGACGGCTGATAGAAATCGCCAACCGGATGCAGAAGGACGCCGCGGGCAAGATTTGAGATCGACCGTTAGGGTGGGCAAAGGCGCACTTCGCGCCGTGCCCACCAACTAATGCCGCGAGAAGATGGTGGGCACGGCGCAAGGGCGCCTTTGCCCCCTGCGCTGGCTACCACGTCGCTCGAAATCGAGAGGCCGCGGAGTATGGGTCCCGGGCGTTCGCCGGGACGACCATGTTGAAGGATGATCGATGACCGCCCCGAAATCAGTCTCCCGCACCCCGCTCTCGACCGTCAGCGCCGGCACCATCGTGACGTCGCAGCTTACGGTGCAGACCTCCGGGCGCGGCTTTGTCGATCTCACCGCCGAGGTGGCGAAATTCGCGCGCGATGCAGGAGCGCAGGAGGGCGCGGTGATGCTGTTCATCCGCCACACCTCAGCATCGCTGACCATCCAGGAAAACGCCGACCCTTCCGTGCTCGATGATCTCGTGACCGCGCTGGCGCGGCTCGCGCCGGAGAACGCCGGCTGGACCCACGACACCGAAGGTCCCGACGACATGCCCGCACATGTCAAGACGATGCTAACGACGACCTCGCTGCACGTCCCGGTGCTGCGCGGCGAGCTAGCGCTCGGAACCTGGCAGGCGATCTACCTGATCGAGCATCGCAGCCGCCCGCACCGGCGCGAGATCGTGCTGCAGTTCACAGGCACGACAGGCTGATGCGCGATACCTTCGCTATCGCGCATCAGCCTATTGTTTGAGCATGATCTTTCGGAAAACCGCTTCGCGCTTTTCCGGATCATGCTCGAAAAACAAACCGGCCGCGGGGGCGATCCGCGGCCGGTTGTGGCGCTTGTTCCGGCGCCTGAGGCGGCCGGACAATCCTTTAGGACCCGCCTTAGGTCTTGGTGATATCAACGTCCTTGGTTTCCGGCAGGAACAGGAAGCCGATCACCAGGCTCATCAACGCGACGCCGATCGGATACCAGAGACCGGAATAGATGTTCCCGGTGGCGGCGACGATCGCGAACACCGTTGCCGGCAGGAAGCCGCCGAACCAGCCATTGCCGATGTGGTAGGGCAGCGACATGGAGCTGTAGCGGATGCGGCTCGGGAACAGTTCAACCAGCCATGCCGCGATCGGGGCGTAGACCAGCGTCACATAGACCACCAACAGCCAGAGCAACACGGTCGTCATGACGTAGTTGATCTCGTTCGGATCCGCGCTTGCCGGATAGCCGTGGGCCTTGATGGCCGCGGGCAGTGCCTTGGCGAAATCCGGCGAGGTCGCGGTCAGCGTCTGATCGCCGATCTTGACCTGGGCCGGAGTTCCCTTCGGCGCATCCTGGTTGGTGTAGTTCACCGAGAGGTTAACCAGCCCCGACTTGGCAATGTCGCAGCCGGTGGTGAACTTCTCGGTTCCGGTCGCCTTGAACTGGAACGAGCATTCGCTCGGGTCGGAAATCACCGTCACCGGCGCCGACGCCAGCGCGGTTTCAAGCTTCGGATTGGCGAAGTGGGTGATGCCCCAGAAGATCGGGAAATAGGTCAACGCCGCCAGCAGGAAGCCTGCCAGGATGATCGGCTTGCGGCCGATCCTGTCCGACAGAATGCCGAAGACGACGAAGAAGGGGGTACCGAGCGCCAGCGCAATCACGATCATGATTTGCGCGGTGACGGCCGGGACCTTGATGGTCTGGGTGAGGAAGAACAGCGCGTAGAACTGTCCGCCGTACCAGACCACGGCTTCGCCGGCGGTCGCGCCCAACAGCGCCAGAATCGCGATCTTGGCATTCGACCATTCGGCGAAGGCTTCGCTCAGCGGGCGCTTGGAGGTCTTGCCCTCGTCCTTCATCTTCTGGAACACGGGCGATTCGTTCAGGGTCAAGCGGATCCAGATCGAGACGATAAGCAGGACGGCCGACAGCAGGAACGGAAGGCGCCAGCCCCAATCGCCGAACGTTTCCTCGCCCATCCAGGTCCGGATACCGAGAATAAGGAGCAGCGCCATGAACAGGCCGAGCGTCGCCGTGGTCTGAATCCATGACGTGTAGTAGCCGCGCTTGTCCTTCGGCGCGTGCTCGGCGACGTAGGTCGCCGCACCGCCATATTCGCCGCCGAGCGCAAGGCCCTGCACCAGGCGAAGCGCGATCAGCACGATCGGCGCTGCGATACCCCAGGTCGCATAGCCAGGAATCACGCCGATGAAGAAGGTGCCGATGCCCATCAGGGTCATCGTGATCAGGAAAGTGTATTTGCGGCCGATCATATCGCCGAGGCGGCCAAAGATCAGCGCACCGAATGGGCGGACCGCGAAGCCGGCCGCGAAAGCGAGCAGCGCGAAGATGAAGCCGACATTCGCCGGCACGTTGGAGAAGAAGTATTTGGCGAGGAACGCTCCAAGCGTGCCGTAGATGTAGAAGTCGTACCACTCGAACACGGTACCGAGCGAGGATGCGAAAATGACCTTTCGCTCCTCAGCTGTCATTCCTCCGGTGCGGACATCGCCGCCCGCTGTTGCAGCTATCGTCATATTTCGCTCCCCGACCACTATTGATGTACGGCCTGCCCCCGCACGCCAGACTCGTTCCGGGTCAAGCCTTCAGGCCTTGGTTTACGGTAACATCGCTGCAAAACCTGTCCCATAAGACTTTTGGCCTTCTAAACAGGGGCACGCCGGACATCCTGCGCTCAGTCTTCCGCACGACGCTCTCGTTCCGTGAGGTATTGCGGCGCACAAGCGGGCGGGTTAACTGCTTTATTGCAAAGAGATGATGCATGCTTGCAAGCGACCTCGCGTCAGGGGAAAATTGAAACTATATTCCCCTGGCAGCCCGAAAACGGGCTGCTGGGTTTTCGCAAATCCTTCGCAAGAAGAATAAATGGCCACGTCCAGCACCCGACTCGTTATCGCCGACGACCATCCGCTGTTTCGCGATGCGCTGCGGCAAGCGGTTGCCAGCGTCGTGGCCTCGGCGAAAATCGACGAAGCGGGATCGTTCGACGACCTCACCGCGCTCCTGGAACAGGATTCCGATGTCGACCTGGTCCTGCTCGACCTGACCATGCCGGGGATATCGGGTTTTTCCGGCCTGATCTACCTGCGCGCGCAATATCCGGCGATCCCGGTGGTGATCGTGTCCGCCAGCGACGACGTGGCTACCATCCGCCGCTCGCTCGATTTCGGTGCGTCCGGTTTCATCCCGAAGCGATTCGGGGTCGAGACGCTGCGCGATGCGATCGTCAAGGTGATGGAGGGCGACGTCTGGGTTCCGCCCGACACCGATCTCTCATCCGCCGCCGATCCCGACATGACGCGGTTGCGTGATCGGCTGGTGACGCTGACCCCGCAGCAGGTGAGGGTCTTGATGATGCTGTCGGAGGGTCTGCTCAACAAGCAGATCGCCTACGAGCTCGGCGTCTCGGAAGCCACCATCAAGGCGCATGTGTCGGCGATCCTGCAAAAGCTCGGCGTCGAGAGCCGCACCCAGGCCGTGATCGCCGCCGCCAAAATCGCCGGTGGCCAGTGGCGGCAAGGCACGCCGTCGGCGTAGTGGCGCCTGTCTCTGTTACTCCGCCGCCACCATCTGCTGTGTGCGCCATTGCCCCAGCAAAGCCCGCAGCGACGCCGGCTTGACCGGCTTGTTGAGCACCGCGATGTTTTCCTCGCGCGCCGCGGCCCGGACATGCGGGCTGCGGTCCGCCGTGATCAGGATCGCCGGAATCGCTTCGCCGAAGCGGCGGCGGATGTCGCGGATCGCGGCGACGCCGTTGCCGCGGTCGAGGTGGTAGTCGACCAGAAGGCCGGTTACCCGGCCGCCCACCGCTTCGATCGCCTCGAGCGCGGCGTCGGGGTCGGCGACCGCAATGACCTCGGCATCCCAGGCGTTCAACAAGGTCTTCATGCCGTCCAGGATCGCCGTATCGTTCTCGATGCAGACGATCAGGGCGCCGCTCATCGGGGTTTTCGACAGCGGCGTGGCGCTGGTGACGGCCGCGGTGTAGTCGACGGCCTTTGCGGTCGGCACCGTCACCGAAAACACCGAACCGCCGCCGGCGTTGGAATCGAGCGCGATGCCGTGCTTGAGCACGCGCGCCAGCCGCTCGACGATCGATAGCCCCAGCCCCAGGCCGCGCGCGATCCGCGCGCCTTGCTCCAGGCGATGGAATTCCTTGAAGATCTCGGTGCGCTTCAACGGCGGAATGCCGACGCCGGTGTCGTAGACCTTGATCTGCAGCGACGGGCCGTGGCGCCGGCAGCCGACCAGCACGCGGCCGTTCGGGGTATATTTGATGGCGTTGGAGATGAAGTTCTGCAGCAGCCGCCGCAGCAGCAACCGGTCGGACTCCACCGGCAGCGAGCAGGGTACGAAGGTGAGCTTGAGCCCCTTGGCGCGCGCGGTGGGGGCAAATTCGATTTCCAGCGAGCGCATCAGGTCGGCCATCTTGAAGCTCGAGATCGACGGCGTCATGGCGCCGGCATCGAGCCGCGAAATATCGAGCAGCGCGCCGAGGATTTCCTCGATGGCCTCGAGCGAATCGTCGATGTTTTCGACCAGTCGCGAATCCTCGCCGCCGTTCTGGCGTTCGACCAGGCTCGTGACGTAGAGCCGCGCCGCGTTCAGCGGTTGCAGGATGTCGTGGCTGGCGGCGGCCAGAAAGCGCGTCTTCGAGATGTTGGCGTCTTCCGCCGTGCTTTTCGCCAGCGCGAGCTCCGAATTGAGGCGGGTCAGTTCCTCGGTGCGGTCGCGCACGCGTTTCTCCAGCGTCGCATTGGCGCGTTCCAGCGCTTCGGCCGCCTCGAATGACGGGGTGACGTCGGTAAAGGTGATGACGAGATTGCCGTCCGGCATCTGGTTGCAGCGCACCTCGATCACCATGTGGCGATCGGGCAGACGCTCCAGATAAGGCTCGCCCTCGGTGGTGTAGGCGATCAGGCGCCGTTCGATCAGAGCGTCGCGCTCGTCGAAGGCCGGAGGGCTGATGGCTCCCATGAATTCGAGAATCTCGCGCAGCGGGATCCCGATCTGCACCAGATGCGGCGGCAGCACGAGGAGTTCGCCGAACTGCCGGTTCGAGCAGATCAGTTGCAGATCGGCGTCGAACACGGCGATGCCCTGCCGCACATGGTTCAGCGCGGTCTGCAGGATCTCGCGGTTGAAATGCAGCGCGGCGTGGGAATCGTCGAGCAGTTTCAGCGCAGCCCTGGCGGAGACGGTGCGCTTGCGCAGCAACAGCGACATCACCAGGCGTGAGGAGGCCGCCCCGATCGAGGATGCGATCAGGTGCTCGGCATGCTGCAGCAGTTCGAAATCGGCAGGGGCCGCCGGATCCAATCGGGTGTGATGCGACGCCGCAAAAGTTTCGAACGATTCGCGGGCGCGGTCGGGGCCGAGATACTGCGCCACCGTGCCCTGGATGTCCGCAACACTCACGGTGGATCGCCAGCGCCGGAAGCTCGGCGAGATCGGCGCCAGCGTGTTCGGCACGAACAGATCGGCCTGCAACAGCTCGATCGCGGACGGCGGCCGCGCCAGCGACAGCGTCACATAGGTCAACAGATTGAGCGACAGGCTCCACAGCACGCCGTGCAGCAGCGGCGGCAGATCGGCGCCGAACAACGCCTGCGGCCGCAACGCCTCGATGCCGAACGGTCCATGCTGCAGCAGCAGGATGCCGGCGGTGTTGCCGTCAAGGAAGCTCGGCAGGAACAGCGTGTAGGCCCACACCGCGAATCCGACCAGCATGCCGCCGATGGCGCCGCGCGCGGTCGCGCGCCGCCACAAGAGCCCGCCGAAGAACGCGGGCGCGAGCTGGGCGATCGCGGCGAACGACAACAGACCGATCGCCGCCAACTGGGTATGGCCGAGCGCGCGATAATAGAAATAGGCCATCACCATGATGGCGAAGATGGCAAAGCGCCGCGCTTTCAGCAGGAAGTCGACGAAATCCTTCTGTGCGGCGCGCGATTGCGGCGCGCGCTGCAGCACCAGCGGCACGACGATGTCGTTCGACACCATGATCGAGAGCGCGACGCACTCCACGATCACCATGGCGGTCGCCGCCGACAGGCCACCGACGAAGACGGCGATCGAGAGCAGCGGTGCGTCGCCCTCGATCGGCAGCGCCAGCACGTACATGTCGCTGTCGACCGCGCCGAACGGAAACACCACGAGGCCGGCCAGCGCGATCGGAATCACGAACAGGTTGATTGCGACCAGGTACAGCGGGAACAGCCAGCGCGCCCGGCCCACTTCGTCATCGCTGGAATTTTCCACCACGCTGACGTGAAACTGCCGCGGCAACAGCATGATCGCGCAAAACGACAACAGCGTCATGATCAGGAAATTGCCGATCGAGGGCACGTAGTCGATCGCGCGCACCGCTTCGGGGGTCTTCATCGCGCGGTGAATCAGCTCTTCGGGCGTGAACATCCAGAACGTGACGAAGGCGCCGGCGGCGAGAAAGGCCACCAGCTTCACGATCGATTCGGTGGCGATCGCCAGCATCAGGCCGTGCTGATGTTCGGTGGCGTCGGTCTGGCGGGTTCCGAACAGCACGGCGAAGGCGGCCATTGCCAGCGTCACCATCAGCGCGATATCGCCGACGATCGGAATCCTGGAGAAGGCCTCGTCCTCGCTCAGGATGGTTTCGAGCGACGACGACATCGCCTTGAGCTGCAGCGCGATGTAGGGAACCGACCCGATGATCGCGATCAGCGCCACCGTGACGGCGACCGCCTGGCTCTTGCCGTAGCGCGCGCCGATGAAGTCGGCGATCGAGGTGATGTTCTGGCCCTTGGCGAGCCGGATCACGCGGCGGAGCAGCGGCGTACCGAGCCCGATCATCAGGATCGGGCCGAGATAGATCGCGAGGAAATCCACGCTGGTGCGGGTGGCGAAGCCGACCGAGCCGAAGAACGTCCAGGAGGTGCAATAGATCGCAAGCGAGAGCGGATAGATCAGCGCGCTGGCGCGGCCGCGCTTGGTCGGCGACAGGCGATCGCCATGGCTGGCCACGGCAAACAAAAAGCCGATGTAGCCGAAGGCGGCTGCGATCACGCCCCAGTCGTGCAGCATCGCTGCCTTGCGCTCCCTGTGCCTGCCCCGCTATGTTCGATCGTAACGCGTCGCCGCTTGCCGCGCGACAGCGAATTTCTCAACCCTTTTCAGGAATTAGGATCGTCGTTAAGGCCGGTCGGGCAGGCGGAACCGCGCCGGCGCCAGGCTCGGCGCTCTATTCCGCCGCCAGCGGCTTCCGCTTCAGGGGCAGGCCGAGACGTTCCCACACCTGCAGCAGCGCGTCCGCCAGCCGGTCGATCAGGCCGTCGTCGTGATAGGGCGACGGCGTGATCCGCAAGCGCTCGGTGCCCTTGGCAACCGTCGGATAGTTGATCGGCTGGATGTAGATGCCGTGCTCCTCCAGGAGGAGGTCGGACGCGTGCTTGCAGGCTTCCGGATCGCCGACGAACAGCGGCACGATGTGGGTCTCGCTCGACATCACCGGCAGCCCCGCAGCACCCAGGATCGCCTTGACCCGGGCGGCGCGGTCCTGGTGGCGTTCGCGCTCCCAGTTCGAGGTCTTCAGGTGACGGATCGCGGCGGTTGCGGCTGAGCAGATCGCCGGCGGCAACGCGGTCGTGAAGATGAAGCCGGGCGCGTAGGAGCGGACGGCATCAATGATCTCGCCGCTGGCCGCGATATAGCCGCCGAGGCAGCCGAATGCTTTCGCCAGCGTTCCCTCGATGATGTCGATGCGGTGCATGACGCCGTCGCGCTCGGCGACGCCACCGCCGCGCGGACCGTACATGCCGACCGCATGGACCTCGTCGACATAGGTCATCGCGCCATGGCGCTCGGCGAGGTCGCAGATTTTTGGCAGCGGCGCGACGTCGCCGTCCATCGAGTACAGGCTCTCGCAGACGATCAGCTTGGGCCGCTTCGGCCCCGCGGCTTGCAGAATCGCTTCCAGATCCGCCATGTCGCTGTGGCGGAAGATCACCCGCTCGCATCCGGCCTGGCGCACGCCCTCGATCATCGAATTGTGATTGAGAGCATCGGACAGGATCAGGCAATTCGGAATGAGTTTTGCGATGGTCGCGATGCCGGTCTGGTTCGACACATAGCCCGACGTGAACAGCAGCGAGGCTTCCTTGCCGTGCAGGTCGGCCAGCTCGGCCTCGAGCTGCACCAGCGGGTGATGGGTGCCGGCGATGTTGCGGGTGCCGCCGGCGCCGGTGCCGACCCGGGTCGCGGTCTCGACCATGGCGCCGACCACCTTGGGATGCTGGCCCATGCCGAGATAGTCGTTGGAGCACCAGATCACGACGTTGCGCGGCCCCTTCGGCGAATGCCAGATGGCGTGCGGGAACCGGCCGGCGATCCGTTCTAGGTCGGCGAAGACACGGTAGCGCCGCTCGTCATGCAGGCGGCTGAGGGCGGCGCTGAAATATTGTCTGTAATCCATCGCGAAAAACCTGGAACGGGGGGTTGCTAGGGCCCTTTTAGAGCGTTTCCAGCTTTACTGTCGAGCCGGAATCGCCCCTTCAGCAGGCCCATTTGCGGGCAGAAGGGTGGCCGAAACGGGAATGGTCGAGTTGACCAGGATCAAGCGCTGGGGTTGCGAGCCGACGCGCTTGGCCGGCAGCTCGGTCAGCGCCTGCGTGACCAGGACCCTGATGTTTGCAATCGCGATGCTTTGCTCGTCCACGAAAACGACGTTTGTGGCGCCGAGATCCAGCGGCACGAGGATGACCGAGCGGTCGCCCTGGGCGCGAACATCGACGACATCGGGATCGCCGATCAGCACCGTCGTGAAGGGCCGGTCCAGTTGCAGCGTCGACCCGGCGCCGAGCCTCAAGGTGATCTCCTGATCCGCGGCCCCTGAGATGGAATACGTGATCGGCAGCAGGGCCGCCGCAAGGAGGCAAGCGCGGAGCATCGGGATCATTGCAAATCCTCCTTGTGCGTCGTGGCGTACGGCAAGCCGTGCAAAATTCCGCCGGGGCGAAGCGCGTCAAGTCGGGCTTGCGGAAATCACCATGGGCTTGTTGCCGAACTTGGGGATCGAGCTTTCCGGGATGCCGAAATTGTTGGCGAGCAGATGGCGCGGCGCTTTCGCCAGCCAATCCGACAACGAGCTCTCCTGGTAGCTGCTGCTATCGAGCACGCCGACGATTTCGGCATCTTCCGCACCGATATTTTCAATCGAGTGCCCGCAATTGCGTGGAATGTAGGCGCAATCCCCCGGCGCAAGCTCGGCCGTTGCGACGCGCTTGTCGGGCGCGAACAGGGCGGCCCGCGTGCGGCCTTTCAGGACATAATGCCATTCGTTGGCATCCGGATGCCAATGCGGCTCGTGCATCGCGCCGCGCTTCAATTTCAGGACCATTCCCGTCAGCGTCGTCGACATCGGAAATTCCTTTGCAGACGCGATGTACAGAGCGCCGCCTTGCGTGCTTACCCTTGGCTTTTGCGCCATCATGGCATGGTGATGCGTTCGCGCGCGATCCAGTTTGCGCACCGAACGGGCCTGCGGACTCTCGAGAGCCAGCACGTCGCCCTGCATGATGTAGGTTTCCGCCTTCGGGATCTGCGCGAACGCGTCCGCGGGCATGCCGAAGGCCTGCGCGAGCGTGCGCGTGTCGTAACGGCTCATCCAGTCGCTGATGCCGAACGTGCCATGCTCGGAATAGAGCCCGTCGTCAAAGGCGAGGATCGCATGACAGGGCTCCGGGCCCAGGGTCTGGATGGCATGGCTGTGTCCCCTCGGGAAGTACCAGAGATCGCCGGGGCCGTGATTGATGACTTCGGCGGTGCCTTCCGGATCGACCACGGTCACCTGGCAATGGCCGTCGACGACGTAGGCCCACTCCGCCGAATTGTGCCAGTGCATCTCGCGGGAGCCGCCGGCATTCATGAACAGGTGTGCGCCGGCGATACCGGTGGCAATCGGCAGCCCGCGCGTGGTGATTTCACGCGCCCAGCCGCCGGACGTCGCCTTGATCGGCCCCTTGTCGAGGGAAGCCGTGAACACGACGGGATCGCCCGACTTGCGCGGCACGGTCTTGAGGTATTCCGATGCGCCGGAAACATCATAACCGGCGGCGTGTCCGTCCTTCTCGACGGCAAATGATGGCGAAGCGGCGAGCGTGCCGGCGCCGACGGCGAACGACTGAAGGACAAAGCGGCGATTTGCTGCAAACATGACGTGCGCTCCGATCTTGCTGTGAACTCGAAAGCTGGAAGCTGGCGCAACGCGGAAATGGCTAAGGCAAAATTCAAATCGAGTATTTACGCGTCGCGGCCGAAAATCGTGGATGCCGCGCTCGTGTCAGCCGCATAACATCGCGCGCATCGAGCGTGCGTGAAGCGGTTCACAGTCCGCGCGGTATTTCTTGATTGCCAGGCAACGAACGATGCCTGCGCAAATCGCAAACGATCGAGGAAAAACCAGACGATTTGCTTCGAACATCACATTCGCTCCGATTTCACGATGAATTCGAAAGCCAAAAGCTTTTTCACGTCTGTGTCCGGTCTCAACTCTCCGAAGAAACCAATCCGTGGGATGACGAGCGTCATCCTCACGCCGCGTCAACAATCATCGCGATGGGTTTGATGCCTGCGAAGCTCATTAGGTTAGTTCAATCCGGCAGCGTTTAGTTCATTCGACGGACTGCGCAGCGAAGCGGCGGCGGGATCGGTAAGAATTTCACGTGCGATCGGTAACGCGCTACAGCGAATCGCCTGGCGCAACGCCATCGAGCTCCGTTGCGCGAACCCGCGCGCTCGGACTTCAGAGCAAGGCAGTTGAAGAGTGCTCAAGAACCGCGTCGGTTAAAGCCGGCGCTGCTCGACGCTGCAGCGCGCGATGCGGTTGTTCAGGTGGTCCTGAAGCGCAGCACGCCGTCGGTTGCTTCCGCGGTCAGGCGGCCTTCGACCAGCATGTAGTTGACATGGGCGATCAGCTCGCCGGCGGCGAAGCCCATCTGGTGCGCGTCAAGCGCGTGCTTGTGGAATACCACGGGCACCAGCTCCTTGGAGGTTTGCGGCACGTCCCGGCAGGCGGCCGCGATCAGCCGGCAGCGTTCCTCGTGATGGTCGGCCAGCTGCTTGATGCGGGTCTTCAGTCCGTAGAACGGCACGCCGTGTCCCGGCAGCACCAGCGCGTCATAGGGCAGCGTGGTCGTGAGGCTTGCGAGCGAGGCCAGATATTCGCCGAGCGAGTTCTGGTCCGGCTCGACCGCCCAGACGCTGACATTCGGCGAGATCTTGCTCAGCACCTGGTCGGCCGAGAGAAACAGCTTGTCCGCCGCGCAGTACAGCATCACCTGGTCGAGCGCGTGGCCGCCGCCGGTGATCACCTTGAAGCGGCGGGTGCCGACGGAGATCTCGTCGCCGTGCGAGATGCGGCGGTAGGACGGCGGCAGGATCGAAACCCGCTTCAGATAATCCTGGCCGCGGCTGAGCAGCGTGTCGGTGAGGTTCTCATCCATGCCGTGGCGGCGGAAGAACAGTCGCTGTGCGTTGCGCCGCTCCTCGGTGCCGCGGTTCTGGTGGTAGACCGATTGCAGATATTCGACCTGCGACATGGTGAGCGGGCAGTCGAAACGCTCGACGATCCAGCCCGCGAGCCCGACGTGATCGGGATGCGAATGCGTCACGATCAGGCGGGTGATCTTCACATGCGAAAGCGGACCCTCGAGCAGCGTCGTCCAGGCCGCGATCGATTCCTCGTTGCCGAAGCCGGAGTCGACCATGGTCCAGCCATCGCCATCGGCGAGCAGATAGATGTTCACATGGTTGAGGCGGAACGGCAGGTTCAGCCGCACCCACAACACGCCCGGCATCACCTCGACGACCTGGTCGGGGCCGGGGTGATGTTCCCAGGGGTAGCGCAAGGCCTCGCCCCAGGAGAGAACGGTGTCTGTCTTCGAATCCATGCTACCGACTTAACCGCACCGGCGTCCCGGCGCCAGCCGAAAAACCGGGCCGATTGCGGCAGAGGTGGGGATTGCCAGCCTTTTTGCCCGCAAATCCCATCATGAAGCCATGTTGGGGGAGTGCAGCGCTACTGCCTCAGGCGCATGGACACGCCGGGGGCTCAAGCCGCCCGGATGTTGCTCAGGAACGCATCGATCTCCGCGCGCAGCGTGTCGGCTTCGCTGCGGAGCGCGGCGGAAGCGTTCAGCACTTCGGCGGCAGCAGCGCCCGCCTCGCCGGAGGCCGAAGAGACGCCGGCGATATTGCTGGAGACCTCGCTGGTGCCGCCGGCCGCCTGCTGGATATTGCGGGCGATCTCGCGCGTCGCCGCGCCCTGTTGCTCGACGGCTGCCGCAATCGCCGATGTCACTGCGTTGATCTCGGCGATGGTCTGGCCGATGTTGCGGATGGCGCTGACGGCCGACGTCGTCACATTCTGCATGCTGGCGATCTGGGCGCGGATTTCATCGGTCGCCTTCGCGGTCTGGCTCGCTAGGCTCTTCACTTCGGAAGCAACCACCGCAAAGCCGCGCCCCGCTTCGCCGGCGCGCGCGGCTTCGATGGTGGCGTTGAGCGCGAGCAAGTTGGTCTGCGACGCGATCACCTGGATCAGATCGACCACGACCGAAATGCGGCTGGCGTTGTCGGCAAGCCCCTGCATGGTGGCATCGGTGGAACCGGCCTCGGTGACCGCCTTGCGGGCGATTTCGGCTGACGTCACCACCTGGCGGCCGATCTCGGCGATCGAGGTCGACAATTGCTCGGTGCCGGCGGACACCGTCTGCACGTTGACCGAGGTCTCCTCGGCGGCGGAAGCCACCGCACTCACCAGCGAGCTCGACTGATCGGCGGTCGCCGACATGCTCTGCGCGGTGGTCTGCATGGAATTGGCGGAGCTCTGCAGATTGTCCAGCGCCGAGCGGACGGTGGCCTCGAACTCCGCGATCCGCTGCTCCATCCGCGTGGCGCGCTCGGCCTTGGCGAGGCGGTCCTGGTCCTGGTCGGCGGCGAGCGCGCGGGCCCGGACCATGTTTTCGCGGAACACGTGCAGCGTGTCCGACATCGCCGCGATCTCGTCGTGCTGGGTCGAGCGGTAGATTTCGCTGTCGAGATCGCCCTCGGAGAGGAGCTGCATCGAACGCTGCAGGCTGCGGATCCGCCGCAGGATGCTGCCGCCGACGTAGCGCCAGACGAACAGCGCCGATCCGAGCAGGGTCGCAGCCCCGAGCGCCAGCATCACCATGGTCGCAAACGAGATCTGCTGGCGCGCCATGTAGGTCGAGCTGTCGGTTTCCTTCTGCACGGCTTCGACAAGCTGCTGCACGCTGATGTCGAGACCGATATTGAGCTTGCGGGCTTCTTCAAGGACGGTCTGGCCATAATCGTCCGCGTCGAGCTCCTTCTGACGGATATTGAACGCGCTGCTCTTGCCCTGGCCGAACGCAAGCAGCTTTTCCGCGGCCGCTCGCAGGGCCTTTGTCCCCTGGTTGTCGGGCAGCAGGTCGAGGTTGGACCGCACGCGCCCCTGTGCCGCCTTGAATTCCTTGGTGATGTCGTCGAGCACATCGCTCGAGCCGGCCGACAGCGCCGAGACCAGGTCGGCGCCAGCGAGATTGCCACTGGCGATGACGTTGCTGAGCTGGTCGACGGTCTGCGCGGCGTCGGTGACGTCGGCGGCGGAGAGGTTGGCCGAGCCGAGAACGGCGTTGATCCGGGTCTGCGCATCCAGCATCACCGGGCCGGCGGCGGCGACGAATGCGGCCTGCGCCGCGCGCAGGGAATCAAAGGTCTTGTTGTGCTGGGCCGCCGTACTGAGCCGCTCGCGGGAGGCCGAGACCAGGCTTTGCGCGGCTTCATTGATGTTCTTGATGGTTTCGCCGAGGGCGGCGGCGACCGACTTGTCGGCGCCGAGTTCGATGATCTCGCCGAGCTTCTCCTGGGTGCCGTCCTGGATTTCCTTCAGTTTCTTGATGCGCTCGTTGAGCACCTCCTCGCTCGGCGAGGCGAGCAGCGCCGGTCCCTGGGCGGCAAGACTTGCGCTCTTCGCCGAAAGCTGCAGGCTGGCGGCAAGCCGCGGGATGCCCCGCCCGCTCAGGTCGACCATGGTGTCGCCGAGATGCCGCAACACCAGGCCGGCGCCTGCCGAGATGACGATGGTCATGCCGGCGATGACGGCAAAGGCGCAAAACAGGCTGCCCCTGACACCCCATCGCGGGCGCAGAAACCCAAAGCTCTTGCCGATACCCAGACGTATCCTCATGCTCCATCCCCGCCCGCTTATCAGGTCAGTTATTGGGCAGCAGTATCCGGGTAGCCGGTTAATAAAATCGGGAATTTTCCGACAAATCGCAGGCTTTTTCGCAATAAAAAAGGCCAGCGTTTCCGCCGGCCTCCTTTGCCGCCTCCCTAGAAAGCCTAAAGCGCGATAGTTTATCGCGCTTTAGTTTATTGTTTTGAGCATGATCTCTGCGGAAAGCCGGTATCCACTTTTCCGGATCATGCTCGAGATCAGTACCGCGCGACGACCGGTCCGCCCCAATTGAAGCGGTAGTTCACGCCCGCTTTTACGACGTGGTCGTCGGTGGTGAAGCTGCCAAACGGCGCCAGCGCCGCTGGAGCGGTGAAGCTGCTGTTACCGAAATTGTAATACTGATACTCGACCTTGGCCGACCAGCTCGGTGCGAACATGTATTCCACGCCGGCGCCGACGGTGTAGCCGTTGCGATGGTCGCCGCTGATCGCGAACGCCACCGGAACGCCGCCGAGTGTCACGGACTCGTTGTTGTCGGAATAGGCGTAGCCGCCCTTCACATAGAGCAGGCCCGGACCCCAGGTGTAGCCGATGCGGCCGGTCACCGAGCCCAGCCCGCGCTGGTTGTTGGTATAGGCATAGCCGCCCGGGAACACGGCGCCGACATTGCCGGAAAGCCAGCTATACTGGCCCTCGATGCCGGCTACCCAGTTCGGCGCGAA
>Ga0307479_10000962_pt1 | contig 26020 bp, 19 predicted proteins | sample atmos_gasesECM4C_FD_203743 | JGI IMG/M metagenome (GOLD analysis project Ga0307479, IMG submission 203743) | Hardwood forest soil microbial communities from Morgan-Monroe State Forest, Indiana, United States - atmos_gasesECM4C_515 | ecosystem: Environmental > Terrestrial > Soil > Temperate... | reverse complement strand
GTTGCACGTGATGCCGAATCCCGGCTTCGCGCAAAGTTTGAATGACCTCGCTAACCGCGCTCGGATCGCCGCCCCGCCAGACCAACTCGATGCGCTCCTTGCGCTGGCGCTCGTCGAGTGGTCGTCCACGTAATTCTTGAGGGACCAACTCGACGCCACAGACTGTGCAGTGCGTATGAGCCTCGGAGTATTCCGAATCGCAGAGTGGACAATACCTCACAGCTTAGAAGCGCTCCACCGCGAGCGCTACGGCGTTGCCGCCGCCGAGGCAGAGGGCGGCGATGCCGCGCTTGAGGTTGCGGCGCTGAAGTTCGTAGAGCAGCGTGACCAGGATGCGCGCCCCGCTGGCGCCGATGGGATGGCCAAGGGCGACCGCGCCGCCGTTCACGTTTACCTTTTCGGGATTGAGCTTGAGCTGGCGCGTCACCGCGATGGCCGCGACCGCGAACGCTTCGTTGAGCTCGACGAGATCGACATTTTTGTCGCGGTCCCAACCCGTCTTGGCTAGCAGTTTTTCCACTGCGTCGACCGGCGCCATCATTACCCATTTCGGTTCCACGCCGCTGACCGCTTGCGCCACGATGCGCGCCATCGGTTGCTTTTCGAGGCGCTGCGCGTTGCGCTCGCTGGTGACGATTAACGCGGCGGCCCCGTCGTTGGTGCCCGGCGCGTTGCCAGCGGTCACCGTGCCGTCTTTTTTAAATGCCGGCTTCAGCTTCGCCAGCGCTTCCATTGACGTATCTTCGCGCGGTGATTCGTCATACTTGATCACCACCGGTTCGCCCTTTTTCTGCGGCACGTCGACGGGCAGGATTTGCGCCTCAAAGAAACACGATTTTCGCGCGCGCACCGCTTTCTGGTGGCTTTCGACGGAGAAGCGATCCTGCTCTTCGCGCGTGATGCCATATTTCTCTGCGACCAGCTCGCCGGTCATTCCCATATGAAAATCTTCGTAGGCGTCCCAAAGTCCGTCGTGAATCATCGAGTCAACAATTTTGCCGTCGCCCAGGCGATAGCCGGTGCGCGCCTGCGGCAGCAGGTACGGGCAGTTGGACATCGACTCCATCCCGCCCGCCACCACGATTTCGGATTCCCCGAGCTGCACGGCTTGCGCGGCAAGCGCGACGGCCTTCAGTCCCGAGCCGCACACTTTGTTGATGGTCATCGCGGCGACGCGTGGGGCGCAGCCGCCTTTGAGCGCGGCCTGACGCGCGGGGTTTTGGCCGAGGCCGGCTTGCACCACGTTGCCCAAGATGGCTTCGTCGATCTGCTTGGGTTCCAACCCGGAGCGGCGGATGGCTTCGGCTACGGCTTTCGCGCCCAGGTCAACGGCGGAGAAGCTGGAGAGTCCGCCCTGAAATTTTCCGATGGGGGTGCGGACGGCGGAGAGGATTACAGGCGTTTCCATGGAAGGCCTCCGTGGCAAACAGCATTATATCGGATGCGGGAGGCAGGCGCTTCGCTGCGAAAAAGCAAAGGTTTAACACAGAGGCCACTGAGGCCAGAACACGGAGAAACCAGAGAAGAGGACATAACGCAGAGACGCAGAGTGCACGGAGGACCGCTGACCAGAAGGAGGGCACGACCTGGTTGTGCCCTCCTCGATGGTAGCGAGACTGCGTCAGTTCGCGGTGCCGGCAGCTGTTGCTTGGTTTTCGTCGGCGCTGGGGCCGTAAAGCCCCGGGACGGCGACATCCAGCAAGCGGAAGTAGACGCCCAGCTGCGCGCGATGGTGAATCAGGTGATTCATCACCATGCCGCGGATGCAGGCTATACGCGGCATCGTGAAGATCTCCTGACCACCGGCAAGCAGCTTCCACCCTTTGAGCATTTCCTGATCGCTCACGGCGGCGAGGGCGGCGCGCGCTTCCGCCGCTTCTTTGTCGAAGACGGCGAGAACCTCCTTGCGATTATCGGTTTTCGGCGGTTGATAGGAAGGGCCGTTCACAGGAGCATAGTCCAACTCTTCGGTATTGATGGTCATCGTGATCCATCCGGGCAACGTTGCGACGTGGCCCGCGAGCCAGCCCACCGTTCCGGATTTGTCGTGCGGTTTCCAGTTCCATTTCTCGTCGGGGACACGCTCGAGAATCTTGCGGGTGTTTTGCATTTCCTGATCGAATTCACCAAGCATGGATTGGCCGATAGTCATGTTTGCCTCTCTGAGGGAGATTGCTCTTGCGGATGTTGCAGCGCGAAAATCTTAGGCGAACAAAAGGCGAAATGTCAAGTGAATTTTTGTTGAACACCCAAAATGTCCCTCGCGGACTCCACTACTTCCGTGACTCACCCGTTGAACATCGCCGCAGGCCGGCACAGAATAGCCCCATGGCACACCAGTTCACAACCTCTCACACGAAGGATGCGCGCGACCTGTTGCGCTACTACAAACGGCTCGGCGACCGCGCCATCGAGCAATGTCCCGACGCCGATCTGTTCACCACTCTGGACCCCGAATCCAACTCCATCGCTATTATCGTCAAGCATATGGCCGGCAACATGCGCTCGCGCTGGACGGACTTTCTGACCACCGATGGCGAAAAGCCGGACCGCAACCGCGACACGGAATTTGAAACGCCGCCGCAAACCCGCGCCGCGCTGGTGGCGCTGTGGGAAGCCGGCTGGAAAATTTGTCTTGATGCACTAGACGCGCTGAGCGACGCGGACTTGGCGCGCACAATCACCATCCGCACCGAGCCGCATTCGGTGATGCAAGCCATCAACCGCCAGGTCGGGCACTATGCGCATCACGTCGGCCAGATCGTGTTCCTCGCCAAACATTTTGCCGGCGACAAGTGGCAGACGCTGAGTGTGCCGAAGAAAAAGTCCGCGGACTTCAACCGCCGCGTCGCCGCCGGCGAGGCATCTCAACGCTAGTCAAACGACTGGATCAGAGACTTCGTTTACTTGCCCGTGTCGCGGACCAGCACTGCGTCGGACTCCACATGTCCGCGCTCGATGGCCAGCTTTGTCCCATCCGGCGAAAACCGGAATCTCGCAATTTGCTCCGAGGTGAAGTGCGTGAGCTGCCGGGCAGGCGAACCATCGAGCGGCTGCTCCCAAAGATTATCGATGTTTTTTTCGCGAACAACGTACACCACCGCTTTGGGATCCGGCGCAAATGCCAAGGGCGGGGAAGCCCTGGGATCTAAATCATGGTAGTTCGTCTGCTTGTCTTCGACCGAATCGAATCGCAATACCAGCCGGTGATCCAGTTCGCGCACCTCCGTGCTCACAATTGTTTTTCCATCCGGAGAAACACTCCATCCCCAGGTCGCTTCCTTGACCAAGGTCTCCGCGTCTCCACCCTCGACGGAAACGCGTTTGATCGCCTTATTGTCTCCACGGTCCACGTAAAACACCCACTGGCCATCTCGCGCACACTCCGGCTCGCTCTCGTTGGGGCCAAACGTAAGCTGCTTCAGATTCGTTCCGTTGCTATCCATCCTCCAAAGATTCTGCGCGACTTTTCCAGAGCGCCCCGCGGTACGAAAGACAAAATACTTTCCTCCCGCGCACGTCGTGACCTGATCGGTGATATGCTGCGCGTCGGAAAACAAAACCGTCTCGCCGCCCGTTGGATTCACCAGGCGAATGTCCGGAGTCTGCGGGACCACCAAGCGCCCATCCGCAGCCCAATCCCATCGCCAAATATCCCGGCGCGAAGCCAACGGCACCGGCTGTACCGCGCCCGGGGTACCTGCCGACGCCACCTCAATCTGAAATTGGCCGCGCACCTGACTCGCCACAATGCTTCGCCCATCGGCCGAAATGCTGGGATGGAAGTAATCATTCGTGTCCGTGGTCAATTGGCGGAACTCTCCGCCAGGATACGTGACCAGCGTCAACTGTCCGTGCAGGCTGGTCAGCTGGCTCACCGTGGTCATCACGAGGCCGTTACCGTCCGGCAGCCACGCCGCGCCGAAGTACAGCCGCTCGGCCGACAAAACGCCGTTCTGCTGCTTGCCGCTGGCGACATCTACTTGCAACAGGCCGGAGAACGTGTCCGGCGTGGGTTGGCTTACCGGAATCACGATGGTTTTCCCGTCCGGCGACCACGCCGGCTCAAAACTGTTGCTGGCCAGTGGTGCATTGCTGAACAACGCGCGGTCCGGCGTGCCGTCGCTGTGCGCAATCAGCAGATCCCAAAAAGGGGTGGAGTGGCGCTCCCGCATGTAGGCGAAACGCTGCCCATCGGGAGAAAAGGTGATGGGACTGTCAACATCCTTGATCAGCAGTTGCGGCGAACCGCCGAGTACGGGAGCGCGATACAGCGACGCCAGGGTATGCTCGGCCTCGTCTTGTCGCACGCAGTAGATGTAGTTGCCATCCGGGGAAAAGGTGAGCCCGGCATACCGCGTCGCCGCCGGAGGCACCACCTGTGTATCGCTCATCGTCACGACGTGCCTCAGCCACAGCGACTGCAAGCCGTTCTCTTCGCGTACATGCAACAGGTATTTGCCATCCGGTGCGAGCGCCGCCCGGTACACGTGACCGTTGTTGGTCAGATTCTCGATGGAAAAATGCTCGAAGGGCACGTGGCGGCTGCGCTGCAAAAAAGAGTACACACCGAATACGGCGGCGGCGATCACCAAGATCACCAATGCGGCGGCGAGGCCCGCGCTGAATTTATTTTTTCGCGCGGCATCAACAATCACCGAGCCACTGGATTTGACGCGGGGCGGCGTTGCTTCGGGTGGTGCTTCCTGGGTGGTCGGGGCAAGCGGCAGGGCAATCCAGAGGATCGGATATAGGAATAATCCAACACCGGTGAACAGAAATACGAATGAGGAAACGACACGCGTGATGGTCGGACTGACGTTGAAGAATTCGGCCAAGCCACCGCAGACGCCGGCGATTTTTTTGTCCGTGCGGGAACGCATTAAGCGTTTTTCGCCCCTGACGGGCGCGGCGGCGGCGCTCGCCGAAGGCGCAGGGGTTAGCGCGGGCGCAGCCGGAATTCTTGTCGATGACGACGTTGCGGCCACGCGGCCGGAGTCGATTTCGCGCTGCAAGCGCTTCAGATCCGCGCGCAGCTCGGACGCCACTTGGTATCGAAAATCGCGGTCCTTCTCCAACAATTTGTTAAGGATGCGCTCGAGTTCGGCGGGCGTAGCGGGGTTCAGCGAGACGGGCGCCACGGGCACATTATGAAGGATGTTGTCGAAGATCACCGCGCTGGTGGAGCCCGGGAAAGGATGCTTTCCGGTCACCATCTGGTAGAGCACCGCGCCGAGTGAGAAGAGGTCGCTGCGCGCGTCCAACTCTTCGCCGCGCGCTTGTTCCGGCGACATGTACGCGATGGTGCCAACGGCGGTACCCGGGCTCGTCAGCAAGTGCGCGGTATCGCCGATCGTCTCGCCGCCGAGATTTTCTTCGCCGTCGCGCAGCAGCTTGGCCAGGCCGAAATCGAGAATCTTGACGGCGCCGCGTTCGGTCACGAAAATGTTGGCGGGCTTGATGTCGCGGTGCACAATGTTCTTTCTGTGCGCTGCGTCCAGAGCGTCGGCAAGCTGTATGGCTATTTCCAGGACGCGAGGAATCGGCAGCGGACCGCGCGCCAGAAGGTTGTCCAGCGACTGGCCCTCCAGCAGCTCCATAGCGATAAAGGTGCGGCCGTCGTGCTCTTCGATGGCGTGAATGGTGCAAATGCCGGGATGGTTCAGTGCCGAGGCGGCGCGCGCTTCGCGCACAAAGCGCTCGAGAGACGTGGCGTCCTTGTCGGTCTCGGTGGGCAGAAATTTAAGAGCAACGCGGCGGCCGAGCTTGGTGTCCTCCGCCTCATAGACCACACCCATGCCGCCTCCGCCAACTTTGCGGAGGATCTTGTAGTGCGCGATGAGTTGGCCTTCCATGCTGTTTGTGAAACAAGAGATGGTAGACGCTGCCGCGAATGGGGTCAACGAGCGTTGAGAGGTACTCTTTGGAGTGCGGCGGCTTGTTTATGCTGAGCGTCGAAGGGCCGCCGCTTCGACGCACGAAAACGGCGAAGAACAACTCGGCCGAGGGCTATTCCTTGGGCGCGTAATAGCCCTTGCGAGCCAGCACTTTCAAATCGTGGTTAGACATATCGACTTTGATTTTGCGAAATTTTCCGTCGTGCGCCGCGTTCGTCGGGTAGTAGCCGAGCGTGTACTGGCTGCGCAGCTCCTCGGAAATCTGATCGAACGCTTCGGCCATATGTTTTTCGGAGTTGACGAAGATGGTGCGGCCGCCGGTCTCGTCCGTGATCTTGCGCGCCACGCCGCCGTTCCCGCCGCCAAAGTGCGGGTCGGCCACCAGCAAGATATGCACCACTGTGTCCGTGCGTTGCGCGGCTTCGATGGCCTCTTCCAGCCGCACTTTGCTTCCTTCGTCCTGCGCATCGGTCACGATCACGATGGCCTTGCGCCCCGCCTCCGTATTCAGCTTTTCATTACACGCAAGATAGATTGCGTCGTAGAGCGCTGTGCCCGTGATTTGCCGCGAACCGATGGGTCCGGGATTGTTTCCGATGCTTCCGGCGGAGGGCACGTTGATGCGCGCTTTGCGAATGGCGCGGTCGATCTGGCCGCGGTCGTCGGTGAAATCGGAGAGCAGGTCCACGTCGGAGTCGAAGGACATCACCAATGCTTCGTCGCCCTTGCGCAGCACACGTTCGACAAAACGCGCGCCTGCGTCTTGAATGGATGGAAGCATGTACTGTTCGCTGCCGGAAGTATCCAGCAGCAGGGCCAGGGTAATCGGCAGGGTTACTTCCTTGGAGAAGAAGGCAATCTGCTGCGGCTGGCCGTCTTCCGATACCTTAAAGTCATCTTGCTTCAAGTCCGTCACGATGCGCTTACTTTTGTCGCGCACGGTCACGAACAGGTTGACCAGGTTAACCTGTGTGCGGATCACCGGCGCTTGCTGCTGCGACGGCTCCTGCGGGAAGGCCGACAAGGTGGCTCCCAGGGCCATCCCCCAGGCCACGCAGACGACCACCACCTTCTTGGTAGAACGCATGTATAATTTCCTTGTACAGGATACCCGGACAGAAGTGCCCGCCGCTAGGTCGCCCACGCCTCGTAGGATGCGGCGAAGCGTAGCGCGGGATGCGTGCTCGCCCTGCCAGAGGTAATGGAAGCCGCAGCAAGCTTGGCCTGAGGAGCATGAAAAGTCTACGGAAAATCGTTGTCGCCGCTATCGCTGTTCTCCTTGGATTTGCCGCGTACCTCACAGGACAAACGGCAGGCCAGACGGCTCCCGCGACGGGCTCCCTACAAAATGCGTCGGGACAAGCAACCCAGCGCCTCCCCGCTGAGCCGCCGCCCAGCGACGCGCGAGCGAAGATCAGCGTGAACTCCAACTTGGTCATTCTGCCCGTCACGGTCAAGGACCGCTCCGGAAATCTCGTTCCGGATCTGCAACGCGACGAATTCCGCGTGTTTGAAGATAATGTGGAACAAAAGATCGACGTGTTCACCGCCGAAGCTTTTCCGTTGTCGATGATCATCCTGCTCGACAACGACCTGAAGGAGAAAGACGCGCAGCAGGTGCGCAGGAGTCTTGACGCGGTTGTCGGGGGGTTAAGCCTGGAAGACGAGGCCTTTATCTGCCGCTTCGATGAATTTTTCCATCCGGGCAAGGGCTTTACGACCGACCACGATCTGCTCCTAACCGAGCTCCAGCGCACCAAGCTCGATACGGAGCCGTCCGTGGCTCCGTCTAGCGGAGGCATTGCCAATGGGCCGTCTATCAACGGACATTCGGCGATTGGCGACCAGCCTAACATCACTTCCGCGACGATAGCCATTGGTGGGCAGCCGACCAAGGCACTCGATGACGCGGTGTTTGGAGCCGCACAGCTGCTACGGGACCGCAATCGTAATCGACGGAAGGTCATCCTGCTGGTTTCCGATGGCGCCAACGGCGGGAAAAAGACCAACAAGATGACCTACGACGGCGTGGTGAAGACGCTGCTGCACGACAACATCGAGGTTTATAGTGTGGCGGTGGCCAGCGCCTTCCTGGAACGCAAATTTTCCCGCCTGGTCGACTACGCGCACGATTCCGGCGGTGAAGTCTATTTCGCGGCCAAGCGCGAGACGCTGGAAGTTCTCTACTCGCGGATCAGCGAGGAAGCGCGCAACCAATACACCATTGCGTACGTGCCGCGAGGCACGGACCGGTCGGCGGACTACCACAGTGTGGAAGTACGCGTAAAGCGTCAAGGGCTTACCATCAAGACCCGCGACCGCTATTACAGCGGCGAGATACCGGGCGCCACACCTCAATAGCGCCACTTTTTCACGCTAACCCGCGAATATTTCTTGACAGCCGCAGCGCTGGCTCGTATATCAGCTGGAGGTAAGTAAAAACCGGCCATAGCGCCGGTAATCCGCAGCGCGACAGAAGGAGCTTCCCATGAAGAAAAAGGGCAAGAAGGACGACAAGGGCGGCAAGAAGGGCAAGTAGGACATTTTTCAGATTTCAGGGTTTCAACAGAGGGCGCTGCGATTTTGCAGCGCCTTCTTTTCTTTCTCGCCCGATGCGCTACTCGGCGGATAAAGTTTCTTCGTGGGCCGGGCAGATGGGGCGGTAGGCGCAGCTTCGACAGATAAAGCCTTCTTTGGCCGGGAAACTTCGCGCACGAATATCGGCGGCGGCTTCCTGCACGATTTTTTGCGCTTCGTCGAGCTGCTTGGCGTTACGCGTGGTTTCCTGGCGGGAATTGTCTTGCAGATAATGAAAGACGAGACGCGCCGGATTCAGCTCGAAGATCTCTTTTGCGGCGATGGCATAGATGCTCAATTGTAAGTCGCGGCGCGCTTCCGTCTCTTTCTTGGCCTTTCCGGTCTTGTAGTCGACGATCTCGACGTCGCCGCGACCGAGGGAGTTGATCTGGTCAATGCGCCCTTTTAGCACCACATTGTTTTCGACTGGCAGCGCGAAAGTTTTTTCCAATTCAAGGATCTCCGGCGTTTGTTCCACCACTGCCTGGTGCAGCGCGCGGAGCTGCTCCAGGCCGTCTTTCCTGTATTCACCTTCCTGGTAGTCGTCCTCAAAACCGGCGGTGGACCATTCCGTTTCGAACAGGCGCTGGACTTCTTCAAATGGCAGGCGATTGCCTTTCTTGAACTCGGCCATGACGCGGCGAATGGTGGCGTGCATCACGCGGCCGAAGGTCAACGTCGCTTTGGCGCCTTCCTGCAGCGACCATAAGTAGCCAAAAAGGTATTTCTGCGGGCACCGGCGGTAGCTGTCCACCGCAGAGGGGTTCAACTCCAGCGGTTCGGGAGATGCGGGAAGAAACGTTTCGGCCCAGTCCGCAATGCGAGAAAAGATCTTGGGGCGGTCGGCCGGCGGAGCGAACAGCGAGCCGGTTGCAGCGGCGGGTGCGGCAGGCAGAGCGCCGTTTGCGGCATTGGCCGCGGGCTTTGGTGCGAGTTGCAAGACATCGCGGCGGCTGACGCGCGGGTCCATCAAAATGTCCTCGAGGAAGGGCGGGACTTTGCCTTTTTTTTCGCTCAAAGTCGTAATGGTGAGGCGATCCTCGGCGCGCGTCAGGGCCACGTAGAAGAGCCTGCGCTCTTCCTGATTGTGAAATTGTTCTTCGGGGGCGCCTTCCTTCATCAGAGCGGCGGGAAATTCGAAGACATGCGGACGTTCCGGCTGGGGGAATTTGTTTTTGTTCACGCGCAACACAAACACGTGGGAAAACTCCAGGCCCTTTGCGCCGTGCACGGTCATCAGGCGCACGGCATCGCCGGGAGTGTCGTCTTCGAGGCAAATTGCGCCGTTGGCCTGCTCGAAGTAATCGAGATACTCGATAAATTCGGGCAGCTTGCAGGTGTCGCTCTTGTCTTCCCATTCCTTGACGAATTCCGCCAGGCGTTTTACGTAATCGCGGTCCTGCCCCGGGGCGCGCTGGTAAATTTCCAGCCAATCGAAGAGGTCGGCGACAATGTGGCGTGCGTCGCGGCGCTTCATGGTTTTGCGCTGCGCGATTGTAAATTCGAGCAATTCTGTTAAAGCGCTGTGCGACGGATCGAAGGGCAGGGGCGGCTGTGGCGTTTGCAGGACATCGTAAATTCTTGTCCGCTCCTTGCGGGCGCGCTCGGCGAAGCGCACCAAGTCGGCGGGGGCAAGCTGCCAGGCGGGCGCGGCCAGCACGCGGGCGGTGGCGATGTCGTCGTAGGGAGTGGCGATGAGGCGAAGATAGGCGAGCACGTCCTTGACGAGGGGATGCTCGAGGATGGAGAGCCGCGAAATCACAAAAGGAATCTTGCGGCGAGCAAGCTCGCGCACTAGGTCGTCGCGATGAGTGTGAGCGCGGTAGAGCACGGCGAAATCGCGCCAGCGGCGGCCGGCTCTGTGAATGCGCTCGAGCTCGCCGGCTACCCAACGGGCTTCGTCTTCGGGAGTGGCCAGCTCGACGATGCGAATCTTTTCGCCCTCGGGTTTGTTGGGGCTAAGCACCTTTTTGGGGAAATCGGCACTGACCGTATTCTGGCCGATTACCTGCGTGGCGACGCGCAGAATGTTAGGCGTGGATCGGTAGTTTTCGGTGAGGCTGACGCGGAATTTGGTTGAATCCTGGCCTTCGCGCCAGCCGGCGAAGCGTTCCAGAAAAAGCTTGAAGCTGCCGAAAGAAGCGCCGCGAAAGCGGTAGATGGCTTGATCGTTGTCGCCGACGGCGAAAATGTTCTTGGTATTGTTGACCAGCAGCTCGAGCAAACGCAATTGCGCTATGTTGGTGTCCTGAAATTCATCGACCAGAATGTAGCGAAAGCGAGTTTGTAACGCGGTACGCAGAGCAGCGTCGCGCTCCAGCAGCCCGACGGCACCGGTGATGAGCGTGCCGAAGGAAGAGCACTTCTTTTCGCGCAGCAGCTCTTCGCTCGCGCGGTAGGCGCGGGCGATCTCTTGTTCGCGGGCCACAGTTTCCTGGCGCTCGGCCAACGCGTCGGCATCAAGCTCATTGCGCTCGGCTTCCGACTGCGCGGCCAGATCGTCGGCATATCGCTGATAGTCCTCGCAGGAGACCAGCTCGTCCTGGCAGCGCGAAAAAAACTCCACGAAATCGTTGAGGAACTGGCCGGGCTCGGCCAAGCGGCGGTAACGGTCGAGCTGCAAGCGGGAAAGATTGCGCCGCAGCAAGATCCAATGATCGACTTTGTCGAGCATGCGGTTGTGCGGGTCGGTATCTTTCAGCAGCGACTCGCAAAAGGCGTGGAACGTTTTCAGGGTAACGTCCTTGGCGCGCTCTCCGACGGTTTTTACCACGCGAGCCTTCATCTCGCCGGCGGCTTTGTCAGTGAATGTGAGGCCCAGAATGTTTTCGCCCGAGAGGTTTGGGTCGGACTGCAGAAGGTGGCGAATGCGCTCAGTGATGACGCGGGTTTTGCCGGTGCCGGCACCGGCAATCACGAGCAGCGGCCCTTCGCCGTGGGTGTTGGCGCGCCGCTGCGCGTCATTGAGTTTCAGGCCGGGGTCGGCCAGCGGCTCGAGATCAAAGAGTGTGCGCAAGCTTGGCACGGGTGACGGAGAGAAGCGTAGCCGATTGTGGGGCGAAGGGGAAGCGAAACTTGATTCTTAGCCTAATTGGCCGAGCCCGACGGGTTCGCGCCTGACACGGGGATGCTGTTGGCTTTCGCAAAATAACCGCGGCGGGCGCGCACCTGATAGCCCTTGTGCTCCGGCACTTCGATACGGATTCTGTGGTACTTGCCGTCATACTGGGAATGTGTAGGGATGTAAGCGATGGAATATTGATTGCGCAGTTCGTCGCCGATGTCCTGGAAGGATTGGTCGAGATCGTCGACGTGATAGGGGAAGAACGCGCGGCCGCCTGTTTCGTCAGCCAGGTCTTGCAGAATCTGATCGCCTTCGGTGAGGTGCGTCTTGCGATTGGCGATCTTGTCCGGGTTGGTCTGCGAGAGCTGAATCCACTGCGTGCTGGTGCTGATAGTGTAGATGACCACGCTGTAGCGCTGGGCCATCTCGATGGCTTCCGAGCGCGTGTGATTGGAGAGATTGTCGTCGCCGTCGCTGATGAGAATCATGACGCGGCGCACAACGTCGGGCTGGTCGCCGGGCGGGCGCGGCGGGTGGCTCAATTCTTTCTGGCAGGCGTCGTAGATCGCGTCGTAGACCGCCGTGCCGCCGCCGGCGCGCGTCTTGACGATTTCATCGCGCAAGCGCCCGGCATCGTCGGTGAAGCCTTGCAGGATGGAGGGTTCGTCGTCGAAGGTCATCACAAAGGCCTGGTCCTTGTTGTGGCGCAGCACGCTGAAGAGAAACGACGTGGCGGCGTCTTGCTCGAATTTGAGGCGGTCGCGAATGCTGTTGGAAGTGTCCATGAGCAAGCCGATGCGCAGAGGCAAGTCGGTTTGGCGGCTGAAGTAGCGAATGGATTCGGGGCTCTTGTCGTCCCAGACTTTGAAGTCGTCTTTCTCGAGGTCAGGGACTAATTTGTTGCGACGATTGAGTACGGTGAAGAGGACGTCGACGAGATTGACGACCTGGGTGATTTTGCCTTGATCCTGACGCTGGGGGCCAGCGTCTTGCGGCGGCGCGGGTTGGGGGGACGCGAGTTGCTGAGGGGCGTCTTGGCGTTTGCCGGGTCCGGTGGCGTGGGATTGCTGGGCGCGGTCGCTAGCTACGGCAAGCAATAAAGCCGCAGTCAGGAGCACGAATATGAAAATCCGACGCATGTGAATCGATTATAGGTAGGCGGCGAGGGCAGCGTCAATTCGCTCGGGAGATTCGCCGGTGGCGGTGGCGAGTTGTTGAAGGAATGTACGGAGATCTTGCGGCAGTGGCGCGCGGAGATCGATCCAGGCGCCGGTGCGCGGTTGTGCGAAGCCGAGCTTGGCGGCGTGGAGGAAATTGCGGTGCAAAAGGGGCAGAGTGATTTTTCCGATGCGAAGTTGCGCGGCCGCGCCGTAGAGCGTGTCGCCGACCACGGGGTGGCGGAGAGCCGAGAAATGCACACGGATTTGGTGGGTGCGGCCGGTGTGAAGCTGCACCTCGAGGAGTGAGGCGGTGTCGATGCGCGCCAGGAGGCGCCAATCCGTGCGGGCTTCGCGTGCGTTGCCGAGAACGATGCTGCGGCGAGCCGTCATGCGTGTGCGGCGCTTGGGGTCGCGGGCGATTGCTAGATCGATGGTGCCGCGATCTTCTTTCAGGAGGCCTTGCACAAGGGCGAGGTAGGTTTTTTTGATCTCGCGTTGGCGAAAGGCTTCGCTGAGCCGGGCGTGAGCGGCGTCATTCTTGGCGACGAGGATGACGCCGGAAGTGTCTTTATCGAGGCGATGCACGATGCCGGGGCGGAGGATATCGCCGCCTTGGGAGAGAGTTTGGCCTCTGCCGAGGAGGGCATTGACGAGCGTGCCGCGCGTGGTGCCGGCGCCGGCGTGCACGGTCATGCCGGCGGGCTTGTTGACGGCGATGACGTCGGCGTCTTCGTAAAGGATGTCGAGGGGAATGGATTCTGGTTCGGCGCGCAGCGGAGGGCGGGGTTGGAACTGGATTTGGATGCGCTCGCCGGCGTGGAGGCGGTGCGAACCTTTGGCTGGGCGAGAATTGACGAGCACTAGGCCGGCTTCGATGAGTTCCTGGACGCGAGTGCGGCTGATGTTGCTGAAGCGACAAGCGATTTGTTGATCGAGGCGCTGCCCTGCTTCGCTTTCGGCAGCGACGAATTCATGAATTGTGGATTCGTTGTACTCGCGCACGCGGTGATTGTAGCAGTGCTGGTGAATTGCGCGCTGGATGCTCATCGGTCGCAAAAGCACAGCCATGATTGGCTGTGCCACAGGTGAAATACATCGCGTCAGCTTGGTTGCCGGTTGGTGACGTCGGAGGCGTGGTGCTTGTGGAAGAAGAGGACGTCGACGATGATAAGGGCGGCGCCGATGGTGATGGCGGAGTCGGCGACGTTGAAGGCCGGCCAGTGGTAGCTGCCGAGCCAGACCTCGAAGAAGTCGGTGACCGCGCCGTGGACGATGCGATCGGTGACGTTGCCAGTGGCGCCGCCGAGCAGAAGCGCGAGGCCGGCGGCGGTGAGCGAGCCGCCGCTGTGGCCGGCGACAAACAGCCAAGCGAGCCCGCCGATGACTGCGGCGGATCCGATGATCAGCACAATGCGCATGGTCATCGAGGGCGAATCGGCGAAGACGCCGAAGGCGATGCCTGGATTGCGGCTGTGCACCAGGTAGATGAAATTGTGGATCAGCTCGTGGTGCCAGCCTTCGGTTTGCGACTCGAACCAGGCTTTGGTGGCGCGGTCGAGGAGGACGATGGCCAAGGTGAGCCAGAGCCAACGGAGACGGGCGGGGATCAAGCTAGTTCTCCCTCATGTGGCAGCATGGCTGGCTCCGCCTTCGATTTCGGCTAGGGCATCTCTACAACGCTCGCATACGGTCGGGTAGCGCGGGTTCTCGCCGACGTGGGTGGAATAGTTCCAGCAGCGCTCGCATTTCTTGCCATCGGCTTTGTCGATCACAATTCCAAGGTCGGAAGATTCGCCGCCTGGAGGGGAAACCGGCGCACGGTCCAACACTTGCACTTGAGAGACGATGAACAGAGCAGGCAGTTGCTTATCGTATGACTTTAGCGTGCTTTGCAGTTTTGGGAGGCTGGAGTACAACGACACTTTCGCTTCCAGGGAACCGCCGATGGATTTCGCGTTGCGGGCTTCTTCCAGCTTGATGAGCACCGCCGAACGCACCTTGGCTAGCTCCTCCCAGGCTTCTTTCTTCTGAGGGTCGATCTTTGCGATGAGACTTTCGGCGTCGGGAAACTCAGCCATGTGCACGCTGGGTTGGTCGCCTTTGGCCTTCGGCAGATGTCTCCAGATTTCTTCGGAGGTGAAGACGAGCACCGGAGCGATCAGGCGAACTAGCGCACTAGTGATTTTCCAGATCGCGGTTTGCGCGGAGCGGCGCGATTTGTTTCTCGCAGCTTTCGTGTACAGACGATCTTTCAGCACGTCGTAGTAGAAGGCGCTGAGATCGACTACGGAGAAATCGTGGATGGCGTGGTAGACGCGATGGAAATCGTAAGCGGAGTACCAATCGCGGCTCTTGGTGACGAGCTCGGCGGTGCGCTCGAGCATCCAGCGATCCATTTCCTCGAGTTGCTCGTTAGGCAGGGCGTCGCGCGCGGGATCGAAATCGGCCAAATTGCCTAGCGCGAAGCGAAAGGTATTGCGGATTTTGCGGTAAGCCTCGCTGAGCTGGGTCATCACCCGCTCGCTCATTTTCACGTCGGCTTGGTATTCGACGGAGGCGACCCACAAGCGAAGCAGGTCTGCGCCCCAGCGTTCGACGATTTCATTGGGGTACAACGCGTTGCCGAGGGACTTAGACATGGGCTGGCCTTTTTCGTCGAGGGTCCAGCCGTGCGTGACAACGCTGCGAAATGGAGCTTTGTGCTTGATGCCGGTGGCGACGAGCAGCGAGCTGTGGAACCAGCCGCGATACTGGTCGGGCCCTTCGAGATAAACGTCGGCAGGACGCCAGCCTTGTCCCGGCTCGACCAAGCCATTTTTCAGTGTGAGAACTGCTAAGTTGGAAGAGCCGGAATCGAACCAGACATCGAGAATGTCGTTTTCTTTGCGCCATTTCGTCGCGCCGCAGGAGCACGTGGTTCCGGCGGGCAAGAGCTCTTCGGCGGTGTGCTGGTACCAGGCGTCCGCGCCTTCTTTCTCAAACCAGCGCACGACGTTGCGCAGGGCTTTGAAATCTTCGAGGCGGGTGCCGCACGCGTCGCAATAAAAGACAATGATGGGCACGCCCCAGAAGCGCTGGCGCGAAACGGTCCAGTCCGGGCGCTCTGCGATCATGTCGTACATGCGGTCTTCGCCCCAGGCGGGAATCCACTTCACGTGGCGGATTTCGCCGAGCGCCTCCTGGCGCAGGCTTGCGCTGCGGCCGTGGGCTGCGGCATCTATCTTGATAAACCACTGCTCGGTCGCGCGGAAAATCACAGGATTGTGGCAGCGCCAGCAATGCGGATAGCTGTGTTTGTACTCGTGATTGCCGAGCAATGCGCCGCGTTCGGCGAGCAGCTTGACGATGATGGGATTCGCGGTGAAAACATCCTTGCCTTTGTATTCCGGCAAGCCCTCGAGGTACACGCCGCGATCATCGATGGGGGCGTAAATTTCCAAACCATATTTTTGGCCGGAGTAAAAGTCGTCGGCGCCATGACCGGGCGCGGTGTGCACGATGCCGCTGCCCTGATCGAGCGTGACGTAATTTGTCAGGATGCCCGGCACCTGAATGGGCAAGAAGGGATGCTGAAATTTCATCCCGGAAAAGTCGGAGCCTTTGAACTTTCCGCGAATGCGAGCTTCCTTGATTCCAGATTCCGCCTGCAAAGCGGCGACGCGGTCGGCCGCGAGCAAAAGCGCGCCTTTTTCCGTGTCGACCACGACATATTCAAAGTCAGGATGAAATGCCAACGCGCGGTTGTGCGGGATTGTCCACGGAGTGGTGGTCCAGATCACCGCGCTGACGTCGGGGCCAATCTTCGCGGCTTGGCCTGAACCGCCGCCCACGACGCCGAATTTGACCCAGATGGAAGGGCTGGTGTGGTCTTCGTATTCGACTTCGGCTTCGGCCAGCGCGGTGGAATCGTAGATGCACCAATATACGGGCTTGCGCCCGCGATAGACGTAGCCGCTCTCCATGAAGTCGAGGAATGCACCGGCGATGGTGGCTTCATAGTCGAAGCTCATCGTTAGATAGGGATCGTTCCAGCGGCCGAAGATGCCGAGGCGCTTGAAGTCGCGCTTGTGCTGCTCGACATAGCGCGTGGCAAACTCGCGGCACAGCTTGCGAAACTCCGCCGGCGGCACTTTGCCCTTGCCGCCCAATTCCTTTTCGACCTGCGTTTCGATGGGCAGTCCGTGACAGTCCCAGCCCGGCACATATGGGGCGTAATGGCCGGCCATACTGCTGGTCTTCACCACCAAGTCTTTCAGGATTTTGTTCAGACCGGTCCCGAGATGAATTTCCCCAGTGGGATACGGCGGGCCGTCATGCAGGACAAACAGCGGCTTGCCCTTGCGGACTTCCAGAATGCGCTCGTAGAGGTTGGACTCCTGCCAGGTCGCGAGCTGCTTGGGCTCGTTTTGCGGCAAGCTGGCCTTCATCGGAAAGTCCGTCTTCGGCAGATTCAGCGTCTTTTTGAGTTCGAGCGGCTCGGACATGAGTTGATTTAGCGCAATTCCCTTCTATGCCGTTATTTCCCTAGAGTGTTTGGTGGGAAACATCGGAAAGCAGCGTGAATAGCGTATGTTACAATGAATGGCAGTGGGTGTCAGCCGCCCAGGCTGCGTGCAACCAATACGAGCCTGCGGGAATCGTATTCTCGGGGACACCTAGTCGAGGGTTTCTTGCGTCTAAATCTATGCCCATTAGCGGCTGATTTTAGGGGACACAGGTGCCAGATTCGTCTTTCATAAGCCTCTTGCCCGCGAACATAAAACGAAATACATCCGCTGGCTCGAATGCGCAGCAAGTTGCCGTACCGGTGCCTGCCAACGCGGTGCCCCGTTTCGGCGCGCCCGCGCACCTCGTTTCCGATGATTTTTGGTCGAACCTCAAGCAGTTTCTGACCGAGCGCCCGGTGAAAGTCGTGGAGCGTCCCGGCGCGCCGTTCACACGCAACGCGTTTGGCGGTGGAGTTAGCGAGAACCTGAAAGAGTTCCTGAGCTCCCGCCCGGTACCGAAGGGGCCGCTGAACAGCCGATTGGCAGTAAATTGGGGCGCGAACTTTGGTGGATTTTTCTACCGCATCAAGGAATTTTTCTCGCCGTCCAAACAGCCGCCTTTGCCGCCCGGAATTCGACCTGTGAAAGTGAAGGAGATTTGGTCGAAGGACGAAAACTTTGGCTGGACGCAAATCATTTCCATAGGTCTCCACGCCGGGATCTTTGCGCTGGTCATTTTAGTCCCGCTGTTCTGGGGCGTTCCCCACACGACCGAAGCCAAGAGCAATCTAAATGTGACACCTCTCGACATTTCGCCCTATGTCGCGAAGCTGCCCGCCGGCGCGGACAAAGCCGGGGGCGGTGGCGGCGCCAACGACCACACGCTTACTCCGGTGAACAAGGGGAAATTGCCAAAGTTCAAGTGGACTCAATTTACTCCGCCGCAGGTGAAGATTCAGAATCTAAACCCGAAACTGGCCATGGATCCCTCGCTCCTAGGCCCGCCGGACTTGAAAGTTCCGAGCCCGAATATGTCGACATTCGGCGACCCGCTGGCTTCCGCACTCTCTGATTCGCTTGGACACGGCAACGGCACCGGAATCGGCAGCGGCACCGGCGGAGGTCTCGGCCCTGGCGAAGGCGGCGGCACCGGCGGCGGTGCGTTTCGCGCGGGCGTGAACGGCGTCGGCGTGCCGATTTGCCTGTATTGCCCGATCCCCCAGTATTCCGACGAGGCGCGCAAGGCCAAGTATCAAGGTACGGTCGTGTTGCAAGTGACCATCACCACCGACGGTCGCGCGGTCAATATCTCCGTCGTGAAAGGCCCGGGCCTCGGCTTGGAAGAGAAAGCCATCGAAGCCGTCAGGGGCTGGAAGTTCAAGCCAGCCGTAGGGCCAAATGGGAAGATTGTGCCGACCATCGTGCCCATCGAAGTCACGTTCCGGCTGTACTGACGGATCTTCCACACAAATCCTGACCTTGCCCATAACGTGGGCAACCAATCTAGAGCGGCGCACTTCACACCTGCCAATTGCCGCTCGCCTAAGTCGAGGACAGAAATGTAGGGCGGCGCGGAGGCACTCGTGCGTGAAACTCGCCTGCGTGGCTTCTCTTCTTTTCGTGCTTCATCCGATTCCCGGCTCGGCCGCATCCGGGAAAACTTCCGGCAATTTTTCACTCCCGCGACGCTAACACCTTCGTCCGCGAATGGCGCGCCAATTCACTTGTTAAGGTTCGAGCGGTCGACCCGTAGCGGTCGTGCACAGACCCTTTCCCTACTGACACACGGCGTCGTGATTGCGGTGATTTCGCTTGCCGCGTCGCGAGCGGTGCACGATAAGGCAGAGCCAAAGCCTCAGGTTTCCGTGTCGATTGGACCCTTGCTCTACTCGCGGGAAACGGATCGCTTTGCGGGCAAGGCGTCTTTGGGGCCAAAAGCTGGCGGTGGCGAAAATTCCGAACTGCCGGCTACTCACGGATTCTTCGCTCCACGATCCTCGGTGCAACTCGCACCACCGAGGTTGCCGGACAATGCCGATCACCTTCTCCCCGTCACGGCGACCATTCTGGACGCGCAGGCGCCACTGGTTGTCGCACCGCAAAACGATCTAGGCCTTCCGTGGATGCTCGACAAGACCAATTCAGGCGGGCCGGGTGACCGCGGCATAGGCGCGGGGAAAGATGGAGGCATGGGAGACCGCGAGGGGCCGGGCGGTGGCGAGGGTGAGAGCAACCTGCCTTATTCCCGGGGAGTTTTGGCCCCAACGTGCGTCGTTTGTCCGTACCCAATTTATACCGACGAAGCCAGACACGCAAAGATGCAAGGCACGGTGACACTTCGCGTGCTGGTTGGACCGGACGGAAAGGCCTCAGAGATTCGAGTGATTCGGGGCGTCGGCTTTGGATTGGACGAGCGCGCGGTGCAGACTGTCCGCGGCTGGAAATTCAGTCCGGCGCACGATGCCAATCAGCGTGCGATTGCGGCGTGGATTACAATTGAAGCAGTTTTTCGCCTTTTTTGAGTGAGGGCGAAGCTTAGATATGCCGTACGAATTCACGGAATCGGAGCGAGAGCCCGAGGCTCAAGCCTCGTCTGGGCGTTCGGCTATTCCGCCGCGTAAATTCTCCGGTGTTGGCGTACTTGACGCTCCGGTTCCACCAAAGAAACCAGTTGGCCCAATTCCCGGCGTCCCGGCTTCAATACTACTGCGGATTGTTGCTGGGTTTGTGCTGCTGGCTATGGTTTTCTCGATTCTCACCCTGCTGTTCTTACATCGCTAGCTGTATTAGAGCAACGCGGCCGCCCTTCTTCCCCAATGGCTGCGAGCATTCTGCTACGATGGCGTTCATGCGGAAAACCCTCGTAACTTCGTTGGCGATGCTGTGTTTGGTAGTCTGTGCGGCGCCCGCTACATGGGCGCAAAGCGCCACCGGCTCGCTCGACTTTGTGGCGCGCATCACTCCGACGGCGGCGCGACCGGAGCCAGTGCGACAGTTCACGTTTTATATGCTGACCAAGAGCTACGCCGAAATCGTGAAAGAAGTAGAGGAAGAAAACGTCGTTCCGCCGCGCGAGAAATTTATCGAAGGCCTAAAGGTGTCCCCCGAACTGAAGGAGTGGCTGAAAGCGCACGAGATTCTTGATTTGACCATGCCCGAGGTGGACCGTCTAATTACGCCCGATGACATCATTCATGTGCCCGAATTTCTTCTGGCCTATCAGCGATCCAACAGCGGCGGCGTGACCTCTGGCATTCCCAAGCCGAAATATGCCGACGCCGACAAGACCGCGCATCCGGATCGCTATAACAAACAATTGCAGGAATACTACGTTGCACTGAAGAAGTTCATTCAGAACAATCCGTCCACGGTTAGTGGAATCGAACTCGAACTAATGGGCGTGAATCCGCAGCAACAGTGGTCACAAATTCAGGGCGACCACCGGCGCCGCATACTGCGCAAGGCGCCGGAATTCGCGCAGACGAAATATCTTGCCGCGAAGGCAGACACTGATCTAGACGGCCGCGCCTCGGTTTCCGGCCTCGCTCCCGGATCGTACTGGGTCAGCACGCTAAATCTGGATGCCAATGCCGGCGACACAAGGCTCGGTTGGGATGTGCCGGTAACGATTCGCGCGGGGCAGACCACGCGCGTCGAACTCACCAACCTGAATGCTCTTGAGACGCGCGCGTCGGCTCCCTGACGCTCCGCGCGCTTCGCTATGGGCACACCCCTGCTTTGGATTGGATTCAACCTTTTCGTCCTGGCGTCTGTTGCGTTGGACCTGGGTGTGTTCAACCGGCGCTTGCACAAGGTCAGCTTGCGCGAGGCCGGGTTCTTCAGCTTGCTGTGGGTCGCGCTTTCGATTCTGTTTGGCTGGGGCATACTGCAGTATTCGGGGAAGCAAGCGGGCCTGGAATTCTTCACCGGCTACCTGGTTGAAAAGGCCCTCAGCGTCGACAACCTGTTTCTCTTTCTGGTGATCTTCCGCACGTTTGCGATCGATGAACGCTTCCAGCACCGCATGCTCGAATGGGGCATTCTGGGCGCGCTGGTGATGCGCGGAGCGATGATTCTGGCCGGTGCGGAGCTGCTTGAGCGCTTTTCGTGGGTACTGTACGTTTTTGGCGCGTTTATCGTGTACGCCGGCATTCACATGCTCTTTGTGAAGAAGGAGAAGGTTCAACCGGAGCAAAGCGCCATTTTTCGCTTCGCAAGCAAACACCTGCGCGCTACGCGCGACTATGGAGGAGAACACTTCTTCGTGCGCATCGGCGGTAAGCTCTACGCGACGCCGCTGTTTTTAGTCCTGCTGGTGGTTGAAATCACGGATATTACGCTGGCTGTCGATTCCATTCCTGCGATTTTCGGCATCACGCAGGATCCCTTCATCGTTTACACCTCCAACGTTTTCGCGATTCTGGGCCTGCGTGCTATGTACTTCCTGCTGGCGGGTGTGCTGTCGCGTTTGCGCTTCCTGACCGTGGGGCTGTCGTTTGTCTTGACCTTTCTCGGCGCAAAAATGATTGCGCACAAGTGGGTGGACATTCCCGAGCATATTTCCTTGCTCGTCGTTGCGGGGATTTTGCTGCTGGCGCTTGCGGCTTCGCTTTTTTTTCCTGTCAGGCAACGCACCTAGCGCAAGAGATCGGGCTTTATTCCTCTTCAAACATTACTTCGTCGATGTAGCACCACAACCAGTTTTCACCTGGCTCAATGGACTTCACGATAGGGTGCTTCGTGGCGCGAAAATGCTTGGTGGCGTGCTTGTTCTTCGAGGAGTCGCAGCAGCCCACATGACCGCAGATCTCGCAAAGCCGCAGGTGCACCCAGGTGTCGCCCATTTTGACGCACTCCTCGCAGACATGAACTTTGGGTTTGAAGTGGCGAATTTGATCGGTGTGCGTGCAAGTGTCGGGCATGGTTTGTCCTCATCGAGCTATCCGGAAACTTGAATCGGGATGCGCACCGCGAAGCGCGTGTCGCCGGGCACGGAATCCACCGAAACTTGCCCGTGCATGCCGGTGACGATGCGATAGACGAAGTCGAGGCCCAAACCGGTGCCTTCGCCCACGCCCTTGGTGGTGAAGAACGGTTCAAAGATGCGCGACTTGACGTCGGGAGGAATGCCGGGACCATTGTCGGCGATCTCCACGAGAATGAAATCGTTCTCGCGGGCGGTGCGGATGCGAAGCTTGCCGTTGTCGCCCATGGCGTCGGCAGCGTTGTCGATCAGGTTGGTCCACACCTGGTTGAGTTCGCTGCCGTAGGCCATGATCTTCGGCAGGTCTGGCGCGTAATTGCGCGTCACAGCGATGCCGCGCTTCAGCTTGTGATGCATGATGGTCAGCGTGGTTTCCAGGCTCTTGGTGACGTCGACTTCCTGCAATTTGGCCTGGTCCATGTAGGAATATTCTTTGATGGCCTTGATGAGGTCGGAGATGCGGGCGGTGCTGTGCTCGAGCTCGTCGGCGATGCGCTCCATCTCGAGGAGGGTAGCAAAGCGGGTCAGCTCCGGTCCGAGAGAGGAGCCCGCTGTCGCGGCGAAGCTTTCAAGCTGGGCGTCGGTCAAGTTTGCTTCGGCCAGGAGTGGCGCCAGTTTCCACGCTTCGGGGACTTTGCGGTCCTCCAGCCAGCCCTGAATGGCCTCCTCGCGTTCCACGCGCTCGAACTCATCCTTGAATTGTGCTGGCTTCAGCGCGGCGCGAATTTCCCCTTCGCGCTTCGCCAGCATCGCGCAATCTTCCGGGCCGATGGTGGACGAACGACCCACCTGTCGCAGGCGTGCAAGGCAATCGCGGAGCGCTCCCGCGGAGCGCCGGGCCGCCGCCGATGGATTATTCAATTCGTGCGCCAAACCCGCCGAGAGTTTGCCGAGCGCGGCGAGCTTCTCCCGCTCCTGGGTGACCACTGTGAAACTCCTCACGCGGTCGGTCAGCACGCCCACCAGCCTTTGCGCCAGTAGCGGCATGCGATGCAACATTTCGGGAAAGTGCGAGGAGTGCAGCGTGAGGGCGTGCAGCGGCGTGACCGCTCGCGCGGTCAGCGGTACTTTTTTCATTCGCGAAAACGGCAGATATCCAGTGACGGCGGGTGCTTGCGCCGTATAGGTCTGGCTGTCGGGTCCGTCGGCCTCACGGCGGCCGCGAATTTCGCCCTCTAGCAGGACCACCATTATCTCAGCCGGCGAATCTTCTACCGTCACGGCCTCGCCCGGCTTTGTGCGTCGCTCCTCGGCGTGGCCGATGAACCACTCGAGGTCTTCCTGCGAGAGGCCCTCAAAAGCGGGAACTTTGCGCAGGCCAGCGATCAGCGATTCCGTACGGGCCTTGTCCGGCATTTCTGTCATGCGTCTCGCCGCCTTTCCGCGTTCGGGATGCAAGCTGGAAACGAGGTGGTCACTGTACCTTGGCCAGATATTGATGCATGAACTGCACGACGACCGCGCCTTCGCCGACACCCGATGCCACCCGCTTCACCGAGCCATGCCGCACATCACCCACCACAAAAACGCCGGGAACGTTCGTCTCCAGCAGCCCGGGATCGCGGTCGAGGGTCCAGCCTTCGGGCCTTTTCCCATCTTTAAGCAAATCCGGACCTGACAAAATAAAGCCGCGCTCGTCGCGCTTGATCAACCCATCGAGCCACTCCGTGCGTGGCTGCGCTCCGATGAAAATGAACAAGCTGCTAGCCGGCACCTTCTCGATTTCCGCGGTCACCGCTCGCTGAATCGTGATATCCGAAAGGTGCGTATCGCCGTGAACTTCTATCACGCTGGTGTGCGTCCACACTTCAATATTCGGCGTCTTCTCGATCTGCTCGATCAGATAGTGCGACATAGTACTCGCAAGCGAACCGCCGCGCACTAGCATGATCACCTTTTGCGCGAATTTCGAGAAATGCATCGCTGCTTGGCCAGCAGAGTTCGCGCCGCCCACGATGTAAACCGTTTCGCCCTTGCAGGCAATGGCTTCCGAGGCTCCGCCGCCATAATAGACGCCCGCGCCTTGAAGCCGCTCTATTCCCGGCACGTCCAGCGCGCGCCACTGTACTCCCATGGCTAGAAGCAAGGCGTGACAGGAGATCTCAGAGCCGTCGGAAAGTTTAAGGTGCCGATAGGGGCCGTCTATGCGGAGGTTTTGCGCCTCTTGCGGAGAAAGAATTTCCACGTCGAAGCGTCGCGCTTGGGCAACCGCGCGGCGCGCCAAATCGCCGCCGCTCAGTCCTGAGGGGAATCCTAAATAATTTTCGATGCGCGAGCTAAGCCCCGCTTGGCCGCCAGGAGCTTCGCGCTCAACAATCACCGTGCGCAAGCCTTCCGATGCGCCGTAGACGGCCGCGGCGAGCCCAGCGGGTCCGCCGCCGATGATGGCGAGGTCGTAAAAATTCGTTTGTGCTTTGGTATGCAGGCCTAACTTGCTGGCAACGGCCGGAAAGGGCGGCTCTGCCAGACGCTCGCCGTCCGGGAAAAGGATGAGCGGCAAAGTCTCCGCTTCCGGGCCTAGCGAGTCGAGGAGTCGACGCACCTCGGGATCAGTCGACGCGACCTCGACGTCGATCCACTGGTACGGCACTTGATTGCGACCGAGAAAATCGCGTAGCTCGTAAGCGCGGGAAGACCATCGCGTACCCAAAACACGAATACCCTCGTATAGAGGACGAAACTGCGCGGTCCAGTCGTGTAGCAAATCGTCGAGCGCGGGGAAGAGTTTCTCCTCGGGGGGATCCCACGGTTTCATCAGGTAGTAGTGCACACGCGCTTCGTTGATGGCGTCGATCGCAGCGTTAGTATCGGCGTACGCGGTGAGCAGCGCGCGCTTGGCCTGCGGATGAATGTCCATCGCTTGCGTGAGAAAGCCTACGCCGTCCATCTGCGGCATGCGTTGGTCGGCTAGGAGAAGCGCCACGGGGTTATTGCGGGCTTTCAGCTCGCGGAGGGTAGTCAGCGCGGCGCTGCCGGAGTTTGCGCGCATTACCCGGTAGCGCTCGGCGTAATGCCCGCGCAGGTCGCGCTCGATGGCGCGCAGCACCTCCGGATCGTCATCCACCGTCAACATCACTGGCTTTGGCATAGCACTTGGGATGAAACGCGCGACACTTTGGTTACTTTGCGCTGGCCGCGCTTCGCATTGGCACGTGCTCACGCTACAATTTCGGGTTATCCATGTCCAGCCCACTTGCCTCCGCTATCGCTGATCTTTCCTCGAGCGACCCCGTCATGCGCTCCGCGGCCGCGACGGAGATTTATCGCCGAGGGCGAGTTCCGGCCGATCGCGCCGTCTATACGTGGTGGAGCAACCCGGAATTTACTCAGCTCTGCGGCGCGAGCCCGGCTGTTACTGTTGGTTTGGCCGTAAGGCCCGCGACGTTCGCTCGCGTTCGCGAAGCCAACGGCTTGCCGCCCCTGGCGCTCGTGCCGCCGGATCAAGACGGCGAAGAATTCGAGCTGCACTTCCCGAACGATATTTCTCTGGATGTGCTCACCACCGCCGAACCCGACGGGCAAGGCGCCATTGCGCGCTACCTGGCGAACTTTGGTGAAGGCGTGCAACAAGTGGAGTTTCGCTGCAAGGACGTGGATCGCGCCACGCAAATCCTGAAGGAAAACTTCGGCGTGCAGCCCGTTTACGCGCAAACTCGCGCAGGCGCCGGCAACACGCGCGTCAATTTTTTCCTGGTTAGCTCGCCTAATTCCGGTAAGGTCCTGATCGAATTATACGAAACGTAGGGCCGCTTTCAGGCCGGTGCGGCGCTTTTCTTTGGTGCCTTTTTGAAGCGGTTGGTGGTTGAATTTGGTTCGCGTGCCAATTCGACCCAAGCGCGCAGGACTTCGCC
>Ga0307479_10000961_pt1 | contig 26028 bp, 34 predicted proteins | sample atmos_gasesECM4C_FD_203743 | JGI IMG/M metagenome (GOLD analysis project Ga0307479, IMG submission 203743) | Hardwood forest soil microbial communities from Morgan-Monroe State Forest, Indiana, United States - atmos_gasesECM4C_515 | ecosystem: Environmental > Terrestrial > Soil > Temperate... | reverse complement strand
TTCCCATGATGCCGCTCACCTGGCGTCGGCTCGATCTGCCGATGACGAGGAAGATCCCGATGAAGAAGAGCAGGGGCAAGAAGGACAACAGCGTTCCGACGAGGCTGCCCTGCGGTCCTATTCCGGTGATAGTGACCCGATGTTGTTCGAGCAGTCCCGTTAACTGAGTGTCTTGCAGTGCCAGTGGGATTTGAGATTCATACGTCTGGCCGCCTTTGAGCGTGCCGGTTACCTTGCCGTCGGGGCCGATGGTGGCCGACACGACCCGATCGTCTTGCACGTTGTTGACAAACGACGAGAACGTGAGCGGTCTGACTGTTGCTCGGTGCATGGCTGGAAACACGGGGCCCAGCAGAGACAGCGTGGCCACGATCCCCACGATGAGAAGCAGGACGCGCCAACGAGGAGGAGGTTGCGGTGTTGTGGGGGGCCGCTCAGGGGGCGGTCCGGGCTTCGCCGGATTGGAAAAGTACAACTGTCTGCGTGCCCGCGCCATCGGATGTCCCTGGGGATGTTGACCGATCATTGCGGGATCAACCTCGCGAACCATTGGTGCTGCCCGCACGCACCAGGCTGCTGGCCTGCTCGGCAGCGGCACCGTCTGTATCCGCACTTGTTGCCGGATGAGGCTCAGGAGAAGCCGACATCGCATAAGCACTAAGGCCCACCAGCGTGCCCTCGACGAACAGGGCGGCCATGCCCAACATGCAGGACCAGTTGCCCACGTCCTGGTTGTCGAGCGGGGTGCTGACGACGCGGGTGAAGACGTAGCCACCGATGGCGGCCAACCCCACGCCAACGACTGGGAGCCATAACCGAGTCCGTGACTGGTTGGAACTGGCCAGTCGCACTCCCACCGCTGCAGCCCCGACGATCAGACCGACGAAGGCGACGCCCAGCAGTGGCGTCGAACGAAAGGTCGGGATCAGCTGGACGAAATGAATCGCCGCGATCCCCATGAGTGCCAGGATCCCCGTGGCGCGCATGACTGCATCCGTGACCGCGGCCGACGGCAAGTCCCTTGCGGGGTTGCCATCGGAGATTTTGAATGATGTCACCGGTCCACCTTCGCTGCTCGCTCGTTTTGAGGTGCTCGCGCTAGTGCGAGCCGTTGATTCGAGATACGGGTAGGGGTTACGCCCCGGAAGGGTGGGTGGACAGCTCATGGCATTCGGCTGCGCGCAACTACCCGACTCCTTCGAGCTCTTCCTCGGACGGGTATCGACATCAACACTGCTGGGTGGTTGGGCGCCTAAGAGCGAGGAAACCTCGAACGAATGCTGACTAAGGGTTCCTGTCGGCGAGCACTCCACCCCTAGTCGACGACTGCAAGAGACTGTGGCGCGGCAAACGGCAACGAAAGCCAATCAGTACGCGGCCCCGACAACGTCGACCGAGGAGGCCGTCGTCGAAGATCCGCCAGGCTTGCAGGCGACAACAACCTCGTTTGGCAAGGCAGGACCCTCCGCCGTGACCTTGGTCGGTCGTCGTCTGTTCAGGTCAGATGGGGCCCGCCGTTCAAGGGGAGACCCTGTGCCAAATTCTCCATACCCCTCTTCCAAGGCGAATCGCGCCAAAGAGCGCGAGCAGGTCCACGATGTCATGGAACACGAACATCTCTAATCTCCTTGGGCCCCTTAGGGGCCGGTTGTCGTCATCGGCGTCGACTGCTTGGATACTGGTCAAGGGCGTCCAGCACTCTCTTGGCGATCTCGCCTGGGCGCCTCAGTTGCCGACCCGAGGCCATCATCTCCAGCTCGAGCGGCACCAAGACTGAACGGCGGAGCTCGTCGAGGTCGCCTTCGTCTCGTTGAAAGAGGATCTCGCCGGCCAGGAATCCGACGGCCTGCCACCAAGCGGTTGTCGTCGTCCTCGTCCCCCTGCCGTACACGTTCTCGTCCACGAGTGCGCGTAGTTGCTGGCGCGACCCATGGGCGAGGACACTGAGCCAGGCCCAGTCGGGAACTGGCCGATGGCGGATTTCCAGGTATTCGGCATAGCGGCCGGACAGGAAGGCTGCCGACTCTTCCGCGAGATCCTTTCCGCGTCGACCGGTGCCTTTGTCGGCGTTTCTCACGCTCCATTGCATCGGTGCTCCTCTCCCAAACGGGCGCTATTCACCATGAGACTGTCGATCGGGGCAACCCAAGCACGACATGACACGGAAATGGGTCGACGAGTGCAGAAAGTCGTTGCCTACCTCGCCCACTTGCCGTCACAAGGGTCGTCATAGGGCTGACTCGCAGATCACCGCCGCACCCATGTTCCGATCGGCGCGCAGGCAAAGCAGGACCACCCACCCGGCACCGGCCACCATCCAGAAGCTGATGAACCGGTAGAGCAACACCGATGCCAGGGCCTGACCCACGTGCAGCCCCGCACCCACCAGACCAAGACAAAGCGTGCCCTCGACCAATCCGAGTCCTCCCGGGGTGATGCCGAGGCTGCGGACCACGACGCCGGACCCGTAGACCAGCAAAAGCGCCTGCCACGGAACCCGACCTCCGACTGCATAGATGCTCGCTGCGAATACGCCGGCGTCTGTCAACCAATTGGCCAAGGCAAGAGCACTGACGCGGGCCCAGACCGAAGGCCCGGGGCGGAGCGACGCCAGCCGGTCGGCCCAGACACGAACATCCTCGCTCGGGTCGCCCGCCGACTGACGCAATAGTCGCCGGGCTCGACCCAGGACCCACGCGGCGCCGGGTTCGAGCGCGCTTCGAAGTCGAGAACTGCGGGTGGAGGTATGCAAGACGACGACGACGACCGCACCGAGGATTCCGGCCAGTACGCCGATCGCGGCCAGAAGGTCGTTGCCTGAAAGGAGGGCGCCGGCCATGAAGACCACCACCCCGGCCAGGGGGGAAACGACGCCTCCAACCATCAGAGCCCAACCCGCCAGCGGCGCGTCAACGCTTAATCGCCTAAAGCGCCGGAAGGTGAAAGCCGCACCCAACTCGGGACCGGCCAATGGAACCGAGGTCGAAAGGGCGTTCGCCGCATAGACGGTGGCGAGCATGGTGCCGGGCGCCACGTGTGCACCCCCAGTTTCGAGGAGTCGACGTTGCATGCGGGCGAAGAAGGAGATCGACGACCACTCGAGGCCGAGGGCGACGGGGACCCAGACCCAGCGGAGGTGCCCGAATAGGGCGAACGATCCCACCAAGGCACCTCGCCTCGTCACCCCGACGATGACGAGGACGGCGATGCCCACGAGCGCCAATGCCGCTCGGGTCCCGGACCTCCTGGGGGGTCGGTTCGACCGACCGTCCGGCGCCTGAGACTCGGTGTCCGCGGCGAGGGCATCACACGCCGGGCCAGGGTCCCAGGCAGCCGTCCTCGGGACGGTGGTGGGGGGGCTGGCCACCGTCCCGAGGGTGCTTGCCATCTCAGTACCCGTAGACGCTGCCGGACCTCGAGGCGGGGACCGGGGTTGACGACGGGTCTGTCGGCGCTGACGAGGCGCCGATCGGGGCCATTCCAGGGGTGGCCACGAAGAAACTCTGCACGCCCTGACCGGTCACATGCCCGGCGCTGTCGCTGACGAAGGTGTACCGGAAATGCCCGTTGTAGGCGACCTGCGATCCGCTGGCGTCGCGAGTCACAGACAGCCTTCCCGGGACGCCAACGACGGTGGGGTGAGTGGATTCGAGCGGCGGCCACAGCGAGGCACGTCCTCCGGTCAGAAATGAGGTTGTGGCCGTGTCCGGCCGGTAGATGTGGAGGCGCACTCGCTGCCCATCGACCAGGATCGATTCGGTCTTGCCGGCGACTGACGCATCCGCGGTGTTGATGGTCACGCTGGTTGCAGACGTGACGCTCGGCGCGACCGACAGAGCTGTATCGCTCGCCGCCTTCGGGCTCGCGCCCGGCGTTGGAGGGCCGCCCACCGCGGCCGCCGCCGCGATCCCGCCAGCTCCGGCCGCGACGGCGATGCCGATCATGGCGATGGCGATCTCGGCGTGTCGCATGACTTCCTCTCGTGGATGTCCTCGCGAACTAGTACGAGGACGGTTACGCGTCGTGTCATCGACGCCGTGAGCGAGACGCCGACCTTCGGTTCCCAACCCGCGAGTAGATGAGGCGATAGAGGCGGCCCACGTTGTCGAGGTAGGCCGAATCCCAGTCGGCGTAGGCGTCGGCCTTAACGAGCCTGAGATGCGAGAAGCGCTTGTCGGGCTCAGCGGCTTCGAATTCGCCCGCCTGGAGGGCCGGCTTGGGGGCATTGACCATCTCATTAGGAGATACGCGCTGGGTTACACGCCCTGGCCAGAGCCTGGCCAAGGACCATCCGAGAGGCCCAAGGCCAGCGGATGGGCTTAGGGACGAGATCGGGCCTTGACCAGGGCGATGACCCTCCGCTCCAGCGCAACACCGACGATCAGGAGGTCGCAGGCGAGTCTGATGCCTCGCTCGTCACGATCGCTCCTCCGCACCGGCGAGGCGGACGTTTGGTCACCGTCTGATCGCCGGATCTCTGTGCCATATTCCGACCACTTTTCTTGCATGTCTCGAGATATCCGACAGAGTTACAGGGAGGGAGCACTGGCGGCCCGTGCCAATCGAATTGGTGAGCTTCGCCTTCTCCTAGATCGGCCAGTTCGCTCGGTGCGTCTCGGACTCAGATCGGGCATCCTTGTCGGTAGATGACGCCGTCGAACGGGGCAGTGCCGAGAAACGGCGCCGGCATTGTCCGCCGGGCGCTTCGCTGGATGTTTCTCAACCGCCGCACCGGCCGAATCACTGTGGCCCAGTGGCCCAACATCCCATTGTCGGTCTTCATTCTTTTGTCCATTGCGCTCGTGTCCATCCGCCCATCGGGACACACCGAGATGGTGGTGCGGGTGTCTTCTGACGTCGCCCTCCTTGTTTGGGCGGTTGACGAGGTGGTCCGTGGGGTCAACCCATTCCGCAGGATCCTCGGCTTTGTTGTCTTGGTTGCGACGATTGCAAACGTCGCTGCTGGAGGCCTGTGAAGGCGCACGGCAACGATCTTCATGAGAACCTCGCACTCGGCCAAAGCCATCCAGGTCGAAGGGGCTTCTTCTGCCCCACCCACCTAGTGACTTTCGCGGTCCTATGTGCAGAGCAACTTTCGGGCAGCACCTGATTTGGCGACCTTGGGGCAGGGTCAAGGACGAGACCAACGTGTAACCCGAATCGCTATCTCTTCTCAGAGACCCTGGCTAAAACACACCAAAGGCCGCGGGCAAAGTGATCGGGAGGAAGCATGAGAAGGAGCCGTCAGCGGATCTACGCGGTTTCCGGTTTGGCCCTGGCGGTCCTGGGAGCAGCAGCAGTTGTTGGAGGTCTCACACTGAGCTCCGGCCCGGTTGTCGCGCCCCACCACGTGTCCCCTGCGATCGCGACTCCGCGCAATGTCGCTCCAGCCACTCCGCCTCCCGCAACTCCGATCGCTACCCAGGCACCTGTGACTACGTCACCCCCGCCCCCGCCCCCGCCCCCGCCGCCGCCGCCGCCTCCGCCCTCGGCGCCACCCGCGCCCCCGCCTCCGGCGCCGGCCGCAGTAGCACCTCAGCCGGCCTCGCCATCGGGTATTCCCCAGGGTGGCGGGGGAGACGGCGATCCCGACAACAACGGGGCCGCGAGCGATGGTGACGGCAATCTCTAAATGGCGGTCCTGTCGTGACGTTTCTAGCCACTCGACGAAAGGAAAAGGTCATGCGAATGATCGACGCGAGTCATGATCGAAGCGATCCCCAAACTACGGGAGCGCCACAGTCCCGCTCCCATGATGTTCGGCGCACGTTGAGCTACGCGTCGGTCAGGCCATCGGGACCGCCGGCCCAACGAGCTGCGCTCACACTCGGCTTGGCGATTGGGGCGGCATTGTTGGCGACGTCAGGGGCCATCCACCTGCATTTGTGGGCGATGGGTTACCGAACGATCCCATCGATCGGTCCACTATTTCTGTTCCAGGGCATCGCGGGAATAGCCATGGCCCTGCTGCTGGTGGTGTCGCGGCGATTGCTCGTTGTCGTGATGGCTGCTGGGTTCATGATGGCCACCATCGGCGGGTTGCTTCTCAGCATTTATGTCGGCCTATTCGGTTTCAAGGATACTCTGGCTGCACCGTTCGCAGGCGCGTCCGTGGGTGTCGAGAGCGCAGGAACGGTGATTCTTGCCCTCGTGGGCATTGTGCTTGTGCTTGGACACAATCAGTCGGCAGCGAGAATGACGCCGCCCACAGATCTGGCCGACTCCAAGCCTCGTCAAATCTGGGTCGAGAAGGCGGCGACTCCTCTCTGGCGACCTTCACGAGACCTTGCCAAACAATTGAACGGAAAGAGTCGGGTAGGAGTTCGTGACGAAGACGATCAACCGCCCAAAGTGGACACGCCAGGGCCTGTGGAAGTTGATGGGAATGGCCGGCTCGATCTCGAGGGCCTAACATGGGACACGTCGGACGCCATTACTCATCGGCTCTGAGACGAGGAGCGCCTTTGAGGCCTACCTCGGGCAGTCCATCACGACACCAAGACCGGAGTTGTGGTGCTCGAATACGCTTCTGAGGGCCGCGTGGTTGCGACCGGAGCCGCGTACGCAAACCGGTACGTCTCGATACTCACGGTTGCCGATCGCAAAGTCACTTATTGGCGTGACTACCTCGACCCGGTGGCGGTCTTCGACGCGCTCGGATGGCCTTCACGTTGAGGAGTCGGCTTCGAGCAACCGCGGCGACAGCTTGACCTCACGCAGCGCCGAAGCGCCGGTCCTCCAGTTGCTCCGCCACAGCCTCCAACGCCTGCGCCGTCTTGGCCAACGTGCCAGGAGGGATGTGGTCAAGTACCCGACTGCGCACGCTCGCCACGTGGGCCGGCCAAGCAGATCGCAGCTTGGTCAGACCCAAAGACGTCAGCTCGGCCAAGTAACCACGCCCGTCGGTGGAACTGGCCCGCTTTGCTACGAGCCCGTGAGACTGAAGGGCATCCACGAGACGCGTGGTGCGGCTCGGGGAAAGCCCGGTCGCACTGGCGAGATCAGCCATTCGAAGCTGACGGTTTGGTGCTTCGGACAGATTCATGATCACTGTGTACTCGCTGGCCGTTAGGCCGGCGGCGCGAACCATGTCGTCGTGCAACTGCCGAGGTAGCGACAGGACGATGCGCATCAGGGCCCGCCAAAACTCCTCTTCGGTGGGCGTCAGGGGCTCCGGTCTCACGACGACAGCGTAACTTGCTTTTCGGGAGCAATAGTCGGCTCAAGCCGACATTTCCGGGCAACGCATGGCCACTACCCGGCCTGGACTCGAGGGAAGTGGCGCGCCAAATCGGCTCGGACGGTGTCGTCGATTCTGACTCCGCCTGATCGGATGTTCTCGATTAGGTGCTGGCGAGTCCGGGTGCCCGGGATGAGTAGCACGTTCGGCGAGAGGTCGAGCAGCCAGGCCAACGCGATTTGCGCCGGAGTCGCGTCTAGACGCCGGCCGAGATCGGCGAGGACGGAACTCGTCAAGATGGCGTTCCGGGCGCCGCGGGGCCAGCCCAAGGGGAAGAAAGGCACGAAGGCGATTCCTCGTGGCGTGCATTCTTCTAGGAGGTCGAACGAGCGCTGATCGGCCAGATTGAACAAGTTTTGGACGCAGACGATCTCAGTCTGATCGACGGCACGGCGCAGGTGCTCTATGGATATGTTACTGAGACCGATCCCGTCGATGAGTCCTTCTCCGCGAGCCTCGATAAGCGCTGCGAGCTGGGCGTCGAACCGCTTCCCCGGTCTGGATCCGTCCATAATTCGCAGGTTCACAGCGGCAAGTCGTTCCAGACCCAGCGCCTCCAGGTTCTCCTCGATGCCGGCCCGCAGCTGGTCGGGCTCGTCGTAGGCCAGGACTGCTCCGGCGTCATCACGCCGGGCGGCCACCTTACTGACGATCGCCAGGTCAGTCGGGTAGGGGTATAGGGACTCGCGAATGAGCTCGTTCACGACGCCCGGGCCGTAGTACTGGGCAGTGTCGATGTGGTTGATCCCGCTGTCGATCGCCGTGCGCAACACTCGCAGCGCCTCGTCGCGGTCGCGAGGCGGCCCGAACACGTTGTCGCCGGCCAGCTGCATGGCGCCGTATCCGATCCGGTTCACCTGCGACCGGCCCAGGACGAACGATCCGGCGCCTTCTATTTCGGCTTTGGCCGCAGTCGTGTCGGGGCCGGCATCGCAGTGGGCTCTGCCAACTGGGGGAGGGCCAGCCCGCATCGGGGCTCGATCTTGGGCGCTCATCACCCGTAGGTGGGCACGACTGCCCCGCTCACTGGGGCGGCGGCGTCGCTGACCAAAAAGGCGATCACGTCCGCGATTGCTTTCGGCTCGACGGCTGCTGCCAGCATCTCCGGCGGGAACAGCGACTTGTTCTTCTCCGTGGCGATGATCTGCGGCGCGACGGCGTTCACTCTGATGCCGTGGGGGCGAAGCTCGACGTCCAGAGTCCGCACAAGGTGCACCAGCGCTGCCTTGCTCACGCCGTAGGCGGCGTAGCCGGCGGTTGGATCGACACCCGGTCGCGCCGCGATATGCACGATGACACCCGAGCCCCTCTCTTGCATGTGAGGAGCAACGGCCTGCGTCAGCCACAGCGCGGCGCCAACGTTCACGTCCATCAGCTGCCTGAGGCTTTGCGCAGTCACGCTGAGCGCTTCACCGACCTCAAAGGCGCCGATGGTGTTCACCAGAATGTTCGGGGGACCGACCTCGGCGGCGATTCGATTCACTACAGGTCCAGCCACAGACGGGTCGGTGGCGTCTGCGACCTCTCGGTGTAGCTCATCCGGAAGCTGCTTCAACCCGGCCTCGCTGCGATCCACGGCGACGACTGTTAACCCGGCCTGGTGGAGGGACAGGGCGGTGGCCTGGCCGAGACCGGTGCCGGCACCGACCACGATGGCGATAGGAGCGCTCATGACGAAACCCTTTCAACGAATGGGAGTGACTCTCGTGAACGATACTGCTTGCGCAAGCAATAAAATACCACTAGGATCGAATTCGTGTCAAGCGGCTTCTTGGGGCCTCGAGGTCAGAGCGGACGGCGTGGCTGGGGTTGATCGGCTTAGCGCGACCGAGGACGTCCTGTGGCGTGCGCTGATGCGGATCGTGGTGTCGCTGCCCCGTCGATTGGGCGACGACTTGGTGCGCACGGTTGGAATCAGTGTGAACGAGTACCTGGCCCTGATGTCCCTGTTTGAGGCCGCGGGGCGCGAGCTACGGATGTCGGACCTTGCCGACGCCACTGCCTTGTCGGCCAGTCGGGTGACCCGTCTGGTGGACGAGCTCCAGGCCCGTGGGTTGGTGACCAAACGGGCGAGTGCGGAAGACGGGCGGGGCAACGTGGCACGCCTGACCACGGCTGGACTGTCGAAACGCACGACGGCCTGGGGGGTCCACCTCTCCAGTGTGAGGGCTCTAGTCTTCGACCATATCGATCCGACGACAACAGAGGATGCGACCCGAGCCTTGGGCGAGATCGCGGCGCGCTTCGGCGGCCGGCGATCGGGCGTTGCCCGGCGTATGTTGCAGCGTGTGCCGACGGCCTCGAGATCCTGCTCACCGGAGGATTGACCGTGGATGCCACACCCCGCAAGCGAGCCGAGAGGGCCGACCCCGATGCGCTCACGTTTCTTCGGAAGTCGGACCCGGTCCTCGCGAGGCTGATCGATGCACGGCCTGACTTTCGCCCTCGGGCCTGGATGGACGAGCTTCCTCCCCTCGACGCCTTCGCAACGCTGATCTTTGAGGTTGCGGGCCAGCAACTGTCGGTCGCCTCGACCCGGGCGATTGTGTCGCATCTGCAGCAGCGCTTTGGGGGCCGCATCCCGTCGCCGGCCGAGCTCCTCGCGGCGGACCCCAAGGCGCTAAGGGAGAGTGGGTTCTCGGCTCGAAAGAGCGACACATTGCGCGCGCTTGCTCAGAGGTTCGTTGACGGACGTCTGAGCGAGGAGGCCTTTGCAACCATGACGGACCAAGAGATCGAGGCAGCCCTAACCGACGTCCCCGGGATTGGACCGTGGACGGCGCGCGGCTTCCTACTGATCGCTCTCAACCGGCCCGACGTGTTCCTCTCAGGCGACCTCGCCCTTCGGCGCACCATCCAGCGGGAGTACGCGATTGACCATCTTCCGACCGACGAGGAGCTGGTCGAGCTCTCAGACCGCTGGCGGCCATACCGGAGTCTGGCGGTCAGCTACCTGTTCGCGTCCGAATACGACGGACAGAATTGAGGGACACGCATGGGTGGCGTTCGCCTGGGATCGAGCCCAGCGTGCCCACAGACGATCCGCGGAGGTCAACGCGGGTATACGGCAAGCAGCGCGACCCGTCCGCCGGCGCCTCCCAGGCTCGACCACGAACAGGACTCTCGTTGGCCGATGGCCCTGGAGGCTTTACGGAGCCCTGATAGAGAGGCTCCCAGTCGGGCAAAACGAGTGCCGGTCATCGCTGGGCCTCCACTACGGACGGTTCGGTTGGAGCCAGGGTGCCGAGGCGCTCCTCCCACCACCGGACAGGCACGATCCGTAGGGCGAGGTCGAGTGTTCCGCGATCGAGCGCCTCCGCCAATTGTGTGATGACGACGAGTCGGTTGGTTAGCCACTCGTCGCCTCCATCGCTCTCGATCTGGAGGGCGGGACTGCTTCGGGCTCTGCGCTGCCTGCGGATGTCTTCAGGTGGTTGAGATGAATCCAGAAGTCCACCTATCCAGACGACATCGCCCGCCAATTCAACGTGGCGGTCAATGATCTCGGCGTACATTTCGACGCTGATCATGACGTTGGCCCATCGACCCAGCACCTCGTCGGCGTGGGCAGCCAGGAAGGCGATCTCCTCGTGCAGGCCGGCACGCGAGTCGTCGTCACGTATGGTTTTGCGGAAAGCCGCGCTGAGGCGAGCAGTATCCCGCACAATTTGAGCATTCAAATCGATGGACGTCTGTTGATTCGTGTCAGCCTGCAGTAATCCGGAAACGTCCAACAGGCCGAGCCAAACCATTCGTGCGTTTCGAACAAGCTCGAACATTGCGTACTGTGCGAGGACGCTCCATCGCTGACGACGTCGTCGTTCGAGAACCTCGTTGATGACGGCCAACGACAACATGACCACGATTACGCTGGCCACGAGGCCCGCGAGCAGGGTATGCCGTCCCCAGAACGCCCCCTCGGTGACATCGGACACTACTGAGGCAGCGAGTACCACGAGCGCGATGACCGCCACGACTCGCGTCTGTCTCAGATATAGCTCGATGGATTCCGTTCGTCTTGGTCCGGAGGATGGGCGCATTTTGTTTGGGCGGACTGTTCTCATGACGTGCTCGTTCTTCTTCGCCGTGCGTTGCCGACGTGGGGTGAGCCACAGTACCGGAATATGTGATTTGTCGGTTTCACACGTCGAGGGACACCGGTGACGCTATTGAAGTCGCCAGGCCGCGAGTTCCATCCGTGTCCACTACCACGTTTCGGTCAGCGCATCGATGGCGGCATCGGCCCCTTGGCGACCCCCAGCGTACCCGGCCAAGGTGAATACAGGATTGGCGTGTCCCAGCATGCGGCCAGCGTCGGCTTCGTCGAGCTTCAGGTAGGAAAGCATCCAACAGGCCGCAACGTGGCGACGAAGGTGGTGCGCTCGTCAATGGGCAACGGTGGGGAGCGCACAGGCCAGCCGGCCTTGGCTCTGATCGTCAGGTCTACGCCTCGCTAAATGCAGGCGATGTGGCCGGGTTCGAAAGATTCTTCGTCTTCGCGTTCACCAACACGGCGCTGACGATCGCGCCCGCCGCGACGATTACCGCCCCACGGCGAAGGCTACTGAGAACCCGTGTACTACGGCGTCCGGCGCGAATCGAGGTCCGCGAGAAAGCGATGTAGTTGGCCGTGGCGGTTGCTGCGATGGTGTTGAGGAGAGCGCACCCAAGGAGGCACCCACTTGTTGAATGGTATTCACCAAGGCACTAGCGACACCAGAATCTCGCTCACGAACTTTGGTCAGCGCGGTACTGCTCAGGGCGGGAAAGACTAAAACCGAGTCCAAGGCTCACGACGATCTGCTGGGGCAAGAGGTGGGCCTGAGCCTCACCCGAGGTGACCTGGAGTGACAGTTCCGCTGTCGATCGAGACCGTCTCGATCATCGCGGATTCGGACTCCAGATCGAGCGGATTGCTGGTGGCACCGTCGCGAAGGACCAGGTCTGCTCTCACGTGCTCGGTGTAGGGACGCCCAACGGCAGAGAGGTCGACAGGGCGCTGGCGGCGTACACGGTTGCAAGCTTTGGACAGGCACCCATCGAGGTGTCGCCGGCCTGGAGAAGTCGGTTCTGCATTCGGGCGACCCGATCGCCTTGTGGCTGGAGTGGGTCTCGATCTCCGCGTTCGCCTCCCGTCTGCTCACGACGATCGCCGTGAGGACGACGATGACCCGGTAACGACGGGCCGTTGGTCCCGGCCTCGCCCTCGGAGCACTGGCTTGGGGCGGGGCCAATGCTCCGAGGGTTTGGTTCATCTGGCGCGCTGGGAGGACCGGGAGGGAGGATCAATAGCCGCCGGAGTAGCTGTTACCCGACCCTGGAGCACTCGTCGGTGCCGGGCGTGTCGTCGAAGTCGGTGCAGAGCCGCTAGCCGCGAGGCCCGGCGTCACCACCAAGAAGTCCTGTACGCCTTGGCCTGTGACCTGTCCGGGGCTGTCGTCGACGAAGGTATAGAGGAAGTGCCCGTTGTAGGCCACTTGGCCCCCGTGCACCGCCTTGTTCGTGGTGATCTGCCCGTTGGCGCCGGTGACCGTGGGGTTGTTGGCCACCAGAGGCGGCCACAGGGCAGCGAGCCCACCGCTCACCAAGGACGTCGCGGCGGTGTCTGGCTTGTAATAGTAGAGGGGCAGCCCGTTTCCATTGGCCAGGACGGTCTCGGTCGTCCCGTTCACGGTGGCGCTGATGGTGTGGACGGTGGCAGCAGCGGCCGACGCTGTGCTGGGCGTGGGCGCGGCACTGGGGCCCGATGTCTTGGCGGCAGCGGCGCCGCCTTTTGGGCTCCCTCCGGTCAGGGCGACGGCGGTGCCGGAGATCGCCACTGCCGCGGCGACCACGAGGCCGATGATGATTGTTCGGGAATGGCGCATGTCTCCTCCTGAGATCTATTTGTCAGTTACTTGATACGAGGAGGGTTACGACGTGCGATCGGTCAGTTCTCGCTGAACCGAGCCGTTGCCAACACCGATCCGCTGGGAGCAACCAGTGCCGCTAACCGGAATCGGCTGGTGTCCGACGAGACAGGCCGAGCCCATGCGCCAACTCCGTTGCTGATGACGAACGTCCCCGTCGCCACGACGGCGTCGTTCATTTCGACCTCGCATCGGACCGAACCGACGATGGCAGGATCATGAACGCTCATGAACACCCACGAGGGATCGCCGCGGTAGGCGACGATCTGCCCGATGGCCCGTCCGTCGGCAGTGTGGAAGGTCGCCGTTCGGAGGACGCCAGCAAGGGCGGCGTAGGAGTGAGGGGGTCGGGCCAGGACACGGTCCGCGGCGGCGGTAGCTGTCGCCGTGGCCCCGACGATCGTTACCGCTGCCGCTACCGCCATGATCGGCCGAAGCCGACGGCTCAAGGCCGGCCTGGCTGGCGCGGCTTCGGCCATATGGATCTCCCGGGCCAGTTCTCGATGTAGGCGATCGACGAATTTTTCGTCGGGACATCCGCTGCCAACAGACCCTGCCCGTAGGGTGATGGCGGTGCGGAGGGTATCGATGTCGTCAGGATCGGCGTTGAATGACTCCGAGCGGCGATCGAAGACCAGCGTATCGACAAACCTTGTTACGCGGCGGATGCTCACTGGTTCACCTCCACCATGCTCGCCGCCATGCGCAAGGCTCGATGCTGGAGCACTTTGGCATTGCCGACGGTCACGCCCATGGCCTGGGCGGCTTCTTTGACGGTGCAAGCCTCCAGGAACCGGAGCTCGAGTATGCGGCGGTAACGCTCGGGGAGCGAGGCAAGGATCTTGGTCGCTTTTCGCCCGGCCTCGCCCTCGTCCCGGGCCCCGATGACATCTTCGTCCAGGGCGGCGATGTCGGTGCTGGGATCGATCGTGGTTATCTGCAGGCCGTAGCGCCGACGCCAGTGCGAGGCCAAGACCGTGTGAGCGGTTGCCAGAAGGTAAGCGCGGACCTCACCCTTGGAGGAACTGATCCGCAAGGGCCCGAGAGCGGCTCTGAACACCTCTGCCGTGAGGTCCTCTGCGTCGGGCTTGTTGCCGACCCTGGCGTACATCAGCCGATAGAGGCGGTCCACGTTGTCGAGGTAGGCGGCCTCCCAGTCTGCGTAAGTGTCGTCGTCGACGAGCCGTAGATAGGACACTTGCTGGCGGCGACCCTCCTGGCCGGAAGGCGCCTCCTGACCGGACGGCTGGCAGGCATCGGACATCTCACTTAGGGATATGGCGAGGGGTTACACCGGGCGGCCATCGGCTCCGGGCCAGGGTTTTCACCCGGCGCTCCAGGGCTACGCCGACCATCAAAAGCTCAACGGCGACGTGCAGCGCCCGCTCATCGAGCTTGCTGCGAGCGACGGGCGCCCGTTCGAGGCTCGATGCGTAGAGAGTTCCCTCGGTCCTGTTGAGTGTGAGTCTCTCCATGACTAGAGATAGCCCCGACGGTTACGACCCCGCCAACGGCGATCTCCGGCCCACCGGCACGGGACGCTCCCCGGCGCAGGGCCGAGTCAGGTCAGCGTCGGCACGTAGACCTGCACCTGGCCTCCGTCGTCGCGGACCGACAGGCGGGGGAGGGGCGGAGGAGGCGTTGGGAGTTGGGAGAAGACCACCTCGCCACTGAGCGAGAAGGCGGTGCGATGACACGGACAGTCCAGGCGACGGGCAGCCTGGTTGTAGTTGAGCAGGCAGCCCTGGTGCGTGCACACGCCCGAAACGGCTTCCAACGCTCCGTTCTCTGAGGCGACGAACCCGACGGTGGTTGGTGTGCTGAACGGCGCGACGGCTCCCGCTGCCAGCGCGGCACGCTGGGCGACGGTGCGCCAATTGCCGTTGTCAGGACTGAGCTGTCCCTGCGCCGACTGGCCCATTGAGGGGCTCGAACCGAAGACCGTACGGTCGATGGCCACTGCCAATCCCGCCGCCGAAGCGGCGACAGCTCCTTCGACGAGCCAACGTCGGCGGGAGATCCTCCGTATCTCGGCAGAGCGATCTTCATCGAGGTTCCGATCCCCGTCGAGTTGCCGGGCAAGTTGACCATGCAGCTCATCGACAAACTGGGGCGAAGGCACCACGTCCTCGTCTCGAGAGGTGCGAAGCTCGATGGCGGCCCGCATTGCTCGGCTGTCGTCGGTGCTGGCGCGAAAGGGCTTCGGACGGCGATTACCGACGAGTGCATCGACAAAAGCGGCTACACGGCGCCGTGTCACGTCTAGACCTCCTCTATCTGCTTTGCAGCCAATCGAAGGGCACGGTGTTGGAGCACTTTGGCATTTCCCACGCTGACTCCCATTGCTCGAGCGGCGTCCCGCAGAGACAACATCTCGAGGAAGCGGAGCTCGAGGATGCGTCGGTAGCGGTCAGGAAGGTCAGCGAGGATCTTGGCGACCTGTCGCTCGGCATCGTCGCTTCCGCTCGAGTCTTCGAACCAGAATGGTTCCGTATCGGGTTCGAGCTTGGTCACCTCAACCCCATACCTTTGCTTCCAGTAGGTCGCCAACACGGTCTGAGCGGTGACGCGAAGATAACCGCGAATCTCTGACTGAGAAGCAGACGTTCGGAGTGGGCGGAGTGCGGCCTTGAACACCTCCGCAGTGAGATCTTCGGCATCGGGGCGATTCCCCACCCTCGAATACATCAATCTATACACGCGGTCCACGTTGTCGCGGTAGATCGATTCCCAATCCTGGTCCATGGCGACCCCGACGACGACCAAACGAGAGGACTCTATCCCCTTTGCTCGCCGTCAGGACTGGTTCGAAGCTCAGCTCCTCCAGTGGCACGGGCAGTACCTCAGGTCAAGGTGGCCGCCCACGCCTGTTCCGCGTCCGAGCGCGCCAGGCTGTCGCCGAAGAGGATGACGAAAAAGGTGAGAAAGGCGAGGATATGGGCGCTCGTACACCAAAGACAGATGGCATGGATGGTGAACAGCTCGGTGTAGATGAGGTATACGGCAAAACCGACGCCCAGAGCAGAAGCCGCCAGGCGTGCGCCTCGCTGTAGACCGTTCGGTCGACGCCAGGCCGCTGGACGGTTCATGACCAGCATGACGCCGAAGAAGACGAGGCCGAGAACTGCGACAGGTACCCCGAGCAGCACGGACTGCGGGCTAGACGTCACCTTCTCGCAATTGATCGCCCCGGTGTTGGGACAGGCCAGGGTCACGGCACTGGTGAAGTGGGCGATGGTCAGGTACGTCGATACGCCAAATCCTGCCAGTGACAGCAGTAGGGCGATGGGGCACACCCATCTTGGGGCTGCCCAGCTATCCGCTTGAGAGCGGTCCATAGAGGATCTTGTCGATGGCGGCGATGAGGATGTTGGCCGACGCATCCACCGCCTGGGCGACTGGACTCGCCGGGTTGGCGAGCTGCGCGGCGATCTGTTCGGCACTGAGGCCTGCCAGCACCTCGGGATCGTATTGGGCGCCGGCCAAGATGTATCGGTTGTCGACGTCCAAGAATGGAACTGCACCTGACTGGTCGGCGTTGTTCACAAAGGGCGGGACGTCGAACTGGTGGATCAACTGGGTGTCGAGGGTGGTGAGCGCCTGGAGGGGATGCCCGGCGTTGTCCCTCAACTCGGTCGTCTGAAGGGCCAGGTAGGGGCTGGTGAAGGTGGCGTGCCGAAAGGAGAACGTCGCTGTACTGGGAAAGACATCGGTCGATGACGAGGTGGTGGCACCCAGGCCGCCCCATGTTCCGAAGTGGGAGAGGGCGATCACTACCGGCCATCGTTCCGCCGCGCAGAAGGGACACGACTCCTCGCTCACGAAGACGATCCCGGGCTTGCCGTCGATGGTCAGCGGGGGGGCGCCCGGTACTGTCTTGAGCGCGGTGATGGGCTGACCGGTGCCGATTCCGGACAGGAGGGTCGATGACAACGAGGTCGCCTGGGTCACCACTCCGGCCGGAGCCGGGGTCTCGGCGGCGGTGGCCGACCCTCCGGAGTTCAGGCTGGCCACGATCAACCCACCGACGACGAGCACCACCAGGGCCACGGCTCCCAGGGGGAGGATCGGCCAGCGTCGCCTTCGGACGGGTCGCCGAGGTGCACGGCTCGTGCCCCGATGATGAGGCGGTGGGCGTCTTCTCATCTGGGCAGTTCGAGTCTTAGCCACCCCGTAACCTCTCGCCTAGGCCGGCCTCCTTGTGGGGGCCGACCTTCTTCGACACCTGGACGTTTCCGGCGCGCGCTCGGCGGAGCGCACTAGGGGATATGCGGGGGGGTTACACGCGGGAGCATCTCTCAGCGTGCCTGTGCTCGCTGGAAGGGCCGGTAAGACAAGCGCGGGAACTCTCGGGCGCCCTGAGCTGAGGAGACCGGACGAGCCGGGCACACATGGACACACCAGGAACGCTCAGGTGGAGCCAGGCGTTCGAATCCCGTTGGGGCCGCAAACGTCCTGGTGACAGCGTTAAGAGAAGCTGAGGTCTCGACCCCGAAAGGTCGTGGCAAAGCACTCGATTCGCGAGAGGCAGGCTCAGCCAGGTAAGTCGAGGCTCATCGGATGGTCGACCGGGCGAGCGTTTGCACGCTGTCCGTAACATTGCGGGCATGTTGCGAAGGTTGGCGGGCGCTCAGAGACTGATTGGCCGCCAACGCGAGGAGGCGGTGCTCGAACGCGTGTTGGCCAACGCGCAGGCCGGCGAGAGCTCTGTGCTCGTGGTGCACGGCGACCCTGGCGTCGGCAAGACGGCGCTCCTCGACTACGCCGTCGAAGCAGCCGAGGGCTTTCGCGTCCTTCGGACTTCGGGCGTCGAGGGAGAGGCAGACCTCGACTACGCGGCACTGCAGGTTCTCTGCTCGCCAATTCTCGAGTTCGCCACGCCGCTTCCCACCCCGCAGCGTGAAGCGCTGGGTGTCGCTTTCGGGACGAGGGCTGGACACCCGCCGAACCCTCTTCTCGTCGGTCTCGCGACGCTCGGCCTCATGTGGGAAGCCGCTGACCAGCAGCAGCTCCTGTTCGTGGTCGACGACGCGCAGTGGCTCGATGAGGCCTCGGCCACCGCACTCGCGTTCGTCGCCCGCCGATTGCTCGCAGAACCGATAGCGCTGCTATTTGCCACACGTGACGTGGGCATTGACTTGGGGCGCTTTCCATCCCTCCTCGTCGGCCCATTGGGCAGTCGAGATGCACTGGCACTTCTCGAGTCCGCCCTACCGGCACGACTGGACCAGTCGGTGCTCGAGCGGATGGTCGCCGAGACGGCGGGCAACCCCCTTGCGCTCGTCGAACTTCCGCGTGGCCTCACCCACGACCAGCTCGCCGGCGGATTCGGTCTCCCAGGAGCGCTACCACTGTCAGAACGGATTGAGCAGAGTTTCCAACGACGGCTCGCGGTTCTCCCACGCGACGCTCAGCGACTACTGCTCGTGGCGGCCGCAGAGCCACTCGGCGACCCGGCACTTCTTTGGAGCGCTGCTCGACGGCTTGGGATCTCTGAGACGGCCGCCCAAACCGTGGAGTCCGAAGGATTGCTGACACTCGATGGCGCTGTGACATTCCGGCATCCGCTGGTTCGGTCGGCCGTATACGCATCGGCTGACCCCAACGAGCGACGCGAGGTTCACCGAGCCCTCGCCGAGGCAACCGATCCTGAGGCTGCCCCAGACCGTCGCGCCTGGCACCGCTCGCAGGCGACGCTGATGCCGGACGACGAGGTCGCGACCGAGCTCGAAGGTTCTGCAGCGGCGGCGCAGGCACGCGGCGGTTTCGCCGCCGCCGCGGCATTTTTGGAGCGTGCGGTCACCCTGACCACGGACCCGGCCCGTCGATCGGACCGAGCGCTACGGGCCGCCGAGGCGAAGCGCGTTGCGGGCGCTTTGAACTCCGCCTTGGAACTCGCCGCCGTAGCAGAGAGCGGACCGTTGGACGACGTCCAGAGAGCACGGCTCGATGTCCTTCGCGGCCGGGCTGCCTTCGCAGGCAATCGAGGCAACGACGCCGCTCCGCTCATGCTAAAGGCGGCCTCTCGGCTCGAGCGCGTCGACTTAAGACTCGCCCGTGAGGCGTACCTCGACGCACTTACTGCTGCCCTGTTTGCCGGGCGGCTTGCCGCGAATGCAAGCGCACAGGTGGTGGCGCGAGCGGCACTTGCGGCACCGCACTCAGCCGAACCAGTTCGAGGATCCGAGCTCTTGCTTGACGGCCTGGCGCTGCTGCTCACCGAGCGCTACCAGTCCGGGACCGCCGCCTTGAAGCAAGCAATGAGCGCGTTTCGGTCGGAGGATGCTTCGGTCGAGGAGCTGCTGCGGTGGGGATGGGTAGCCGGAAGTTCTGCCGGCATCATGTGGGACTACGACTCCTGGGACGCCCTCACTGCACGACAGGAGCAACTCGCTCGCGATCTCGGCGCCCTATCGGCCCTCCCGATCACACTGAACATTCGGGCGGGGCCGTGTCTCATCGCGGGGAGAGTGGCCGAGGCGACGTTCCTCGTGGATCAGGCGCACAACGTGGCGACCGCATCGGAGAGTCAGCGTTTTCGCAATGCTTCTCTCCTCGTCTCGGCCTTTCGCGGGGACGAATCTGAAGCGCGCAAGATCATCGACGCCATAACGAAGGACTCGGCGGAGCGAGGCGAAGGGTTGGCCTTGGCCGTGGCCTCGTGGGCGACAGCGCTTCTCTGCAACGTCCTCGGCCAGTACGAGAACGCATATGCCGCCGCCACGGAGGCGCTCAAAGACGCCAATGATCTTGTGTACTCGGGGTGGGCAGCGGTGGAGCTCATCGAAGCCGCCAGCCGCGCCGGCAAGTCGGAGCAAGCAAAACCGGTTCTCGAGCAGCTAATAGAACGTACCGAGGCGAGCGGAACGGATTGGGCGCTCGCAACTCATGCGCGTTGTCGAGCGTTACTCGGTGACAGCGAGGAAGCTGAAGCCCTCTACCTCGAGGCCATCGAGCGACTAGTCCCAACACCGTTGCGCTTCGAGGTCGCGCGTACCCGAATGCTCTTCGGGGAGTGGCTTCGACGTCAGCGTCGGCAGCGAGACGCCCGCGACCAGCTGCGCCGCGCCCATGAGCTCTTTCTCGAATTCGGCATGATGGGATTCGCCGATCGCGCTGCCGCAGAGCTGCGGGCGACCGGAGAACCCGTCCAGAAGCGCATCGTCGATGCTCGCCTCGGCCTGACTCCCCAGGAGGCTCGTATCGCCACGCTCGCTGCCGAGGGTTCCACCAACCAGGCGATCGCTGAGCAGATGTTCATCAGCTCAGCGACTGTCGAGTACCACCTCTGGAAGGTGTACCGCAAACTCGGAATCAAGTCTCGCACGCAAATCGCCAGCAAGCTGCTTCAACCTGATCGGCGTACGCGGACGACAGACTCTTAGTCGCCCATCTGATGTTCCGAGGCGTGGCCCCGTGTTCGTTGCGCCCGCCGATCAACGAGAGCATAGAGGCCCCATCCGACGGCGATCGGCACCCAAAAGGTCGCAATGCGGAAAATCACCACGGCTCCAAGGGCGCTCTTCGAGTTCATGCCTGCCCCGACGAGCCCCGCCGTAAGTGTGCCCTCTACCACGCCCAAGCCACCAGGCGTCAGGTTGAAGCTGCTGACCGTGGCGCCAGCCGAGTAGACGAGGAGAACCTTGTTCCAAGGCACTGGAGCTCTGACCGCCAGGATGGCAGCGGCGAGGCACGCCGCCCCGCCGGTCCAATTGATCAGAGACAGAAAAAGCGCTTCAGCCCATCTGCTGCCGGCGATGCGATAGGAAACGAATCGCTCCAGAGCTTCGTCAACCCGGTCATGCGAGGACTGATCTAGGCGTCCGCTCATCCGAGCAACCCGCCTTACCAACGTGGCGGCAACGTTGCCCGCGTGGTTGCGAAGTCCGGGACGTCGCAGGACCACGGTCAACACCATCGCAGCCAGGAGAATCGCACCCGAGAGGCTGAGGCCAGCGAGACTCGCCACTAAGTCGCCGGAAACGATGGCACCGACGATCAGCACGAGTGACCAGGCGGCTGACGACAGCATCCAGGCCGTCCCGAGGGCCCACGTCGCAGCGGCCGGGTCGCTTCCAAACCTTACGAATCTCCGAAAAGTGAAGGCGGTACCGGCACCGGGCCCGATAAGGGGGAGCGTGAAAGAAATCGCGTTCCCAATCGTGGCCGTGGCGGCCATCGAGAGAATCGAGATTCGTCCTCCTATCGCTCGCAAGATGACTCGCTGGGTACGGGCGAACGTCATGATGGAAGCGAGCTCGAATGCGAAGGTGGCGGCAATCCAGCTCCCATCTGCGTGGATGGCCGCTGCGAGAGAGCGTCCGATCGTTGTGCGCGCCAGCACCCCGATGGCGGCCACGGCGGTAACCGCCGCGGCCTCCACAATGAGCCAAGCCCGAGAACGACCAACTCCGGACGGAGTCCTCATCTCGGATCAGGAGTGGCTGAGGCCTGAATTCGAGGGAAGGTAACTCAGCGTCGCCAGGTGGATTACTTCCGGTAACTGCCGGACCGGAACTCCTCGACGAGGCCGGGATGCGAAGGCTCCCAGCCGAGTTCGACCCGGGCCCTCGTCGCCTGGGTTCCCTGATCGAGGAGGAGCACCTCTGCGAAGTAATCACCCAGACGAGAGCGCGCTTCTGCGTCGGACCCCGGGACGGCGCCCGGTGCACCTACCGCCTCGGAGGCAGCCTCCGTGATCTCCGCCACGGTCGAGTTGACTCCATTACCGATTACGTAATATCCGCGCGCCGAGTCCTGCTCGAGGGCACGCCTGAAGAAGACAGCCAGATCGGCCACGTGAACAGTCGCCCAGTGCTGTCCTCCCTTGCCGATCATGATCAGATTTCCAGCGGCGTCGCGGGGGGAACCGAGGAGGAGCCCGGGAATCCCACCTCCGCCGTCACCGTAAGCGGTGCCGGAGACGGGCACGATCCCGCGAACGCCTCGCGCCCCGAGCACCCGACGTTGGATCGGCTCCTTCCATGACACCATCGCAGGCGCCTTGAACGGAGATTCCTCGGTGATGGATGCGTTGTCTCCGTAGATCCACAGACCGCTGATCTGCACGTAGGGCTTGCCAGTGCCCTCGAACGCCTCGATCACGGCATCGACCATCGCCGTGTCGAGGTCCGCACTCGTTTCGTCGCCGGGACTGGCGGTATGCACGGCTCCGTCGGCGCCGGCTAACAAGCGCGCCACCGCCCGCCGGTCGTAGAGGTCGATGACAGCCGCCTGGGCGCCGTGGGCGGCGATGACGACCGCTTGGTCCTCGTCGCGGACAAGCGCCGTCACCTCGTGTCCGTGCTCGAGAAGGTCTGTCAGCACGTGGGATCCGACGAACCCCGTCGCTCCGGTGAGTGCCACTCTCATTCAATGTTCTCCGATCTTGATGGGTGCCCCTGGCATGGTGACTCCTCTCTTGATTGGATGGCGGTTGTCGACAACTCAGCGCGATGCAGTCGCTCAGTGTTCGATGTGGGCGCTTAGGTTCTCGAGCACTCCAAGCTGGGTCATCACAACCGTGCCGGATGGGTAACAGTCAAAGCGCTTGATCTTTCCGTCTTGCAGCTCGAAAACGTCGGCGCACGGCGCGTCCATCCGCTTACCCGTCGCCGGGATGACCCCGGTGGGAAGGATGAGCGGGCCGAGGTGGGTGCCTTGTAGGGCGAGCTGGACGACGACGACGTTGTCGGTCACGTAGAGCTGAAAGAGCTCCCGGTGCATATCCGGGAACGCTGTCCCGTAGTTCTCGACCGTGAAGGGGAGCTCCTTCGGGCCCTGGTAGGTGACGCCGATCGACTCGTCGGTGACGGTCCCATCCGGAGTGAAGCAGTTGACCCAGCCCTCGAGGTCCTTCTCCTCGGCGACCTGGTACGCCCGGCGGACGATGTGCTCGTTCTCGGATGGCATGCCGTATTCTTCTCTCGCGTCGGGCCCATCGCGTCCGCCCGCCGCCGACCGTGGCGCCCTAGCCACTGGTCGGAGCCGGCGCGCAGTCCGCGAACCTCTCAATCCTTTGCCGACGAATGTGACCGCCGCATCTAGGAATTCCCTAGTTGTCCGGGACCGGAGATGGTCGTGCGAACCCCTGGCGTCACCAGCTCGCCGACGACTAAGGGTTTCCTAGATGCGGACTCGCCTGGTGCCGACCTGAAATGTGGGGACGACCTCGAGCGAGTGAGGGCCCCTCTTTGACGGCCAAACCGAGTGGCGATTCGGAAGGAGGCGGCAGCGGAGGACGGCTGGCGTCGGCGCGATCGACAGCGACCACTCGCTATGGTTCCAGGACTGGGGAAGCGTTCGTCATGTGAGCGATCGTTTGTTCCGGATGGGTATCGCCTCAGCTCAAGGCTCAGCAGCACGAAGCGGGGAGTCTCCGTTGCCCGGAAAGAGTGTCGAATGACCACATTGATGACGTTGGAGCATCCGGCTACCCATGAGACCCCGGTTCATGGAGCTAACTATGACCGGCGGTGGTGGATCCTCGGTGTGCTGGGGATCGCCCAGGTCATGGTCATCCTCGACAGCACGATCGTGAATATCGCCCTCCCGACCGCCCAGCACGATCTGCATTTCTCCAACGCCGATCGCCAGTGGATCGTCACCGCCTACGCACTCGCCTTCGGCAGCTTGCTCCTGTTGGGAGGTCGTATCGGAGACCGGGTGGGACGCAAGCGGGCGCTCATTGCAGGGTTGGTTGGCTTTGCGGTGGCCTCTGCCATCGGTGGTGCGTCGGTCAACTTCGCCATGCTCGTCTTGGCACGGACAGTGCAGGGTGCGTTCGGGGCCATGCTCGCCCCGTCGGTATTGGCGCTCTTGACCACCACCTTCGTCGATCCGGATGAGCGAGGAAAGGCCTTCGGTATCTATGGGGCAATCGCCGGGGCGGGCGGGGCGCTCGGGCTCCTACTCGGCGGCATCCTCACCTCCTACGCGTCGTGGCGCTGGACGCTCTTTGTGAATCTCCTATTTGCCCTCGCCGCCACCATCGGAGCCCTGGTGTGGCTGACGAACGATCGCGGGGCAGATCGCAATCCGTTCGACCTGCTCGGTCTCTGCCTGGTCGGTTCCGGGCTCTTCTTGCTCGTCTTCGGGTTCTCGCACGCCGAGACCACCGCCTGGAACAACCGCTACACGATCGGATCGCTCGTCGCGGCGGCGTTCCTGCTCGCCGTGTTCGTGTTCGTCGAGACCCGTGTGGAGTACCCGCTGCTCCCGCCCCGGGTCGTGCTCGACCGGACGCGGGGCGGTTCGTTATTGGTCATGCTCTTTGCCAGTGTCGGAACCTTTGGTGTCTTTTTATTCCTGACGTATTATCTACAGGCCACGTTGGGGTTCAGTCCGGTGAAGAGCGGGATCGCCTTCCTTCCGCTCATCGCCGCCTTGGTCGCTGCTGCCCAGTTGTCCAATCGCATCTTGCTGCCGCGATTCGGGCCTCGGCCGATCGTGCCCTTCGGACTGCTCGTGGGTGCTGCATCGCTGTTCGGTCTTCATCAGGTCGGGTTGCACTCGTCCTACGTCAGCCACGTGCTCCCATATCTCATCGTGCTCGGAATCGGGTCGGGGTTGAGCGTCGCACCGGCCTTCAGTACCGGCACCCTCGGGCTGGCGCCGCAGGACGCTGGTGTGGGGTCGGCGACGCTCAACACCGCCCAGCAGGTGGGGGGATCGATAGGCACCGCTCTCCTCAATACCCTGGCCGCCAGCGCCGCGACTTCCTATCTGATCGGCCGGACACGCTCGCCAGCCATCATCCAGGTTGCTTTCCTGCGCGGTGAAACCACTGCGTTCTTCTGGTCTGGCGTGGCTTTCGCCGCCGGCGCCATCGTTGCAGGGTTGGTGCTGAAGCCCGGTCGCCTGGCGGCACTCGCCTCTCAACACGAGGCGCCCCGAACCGAGATCGTCCGCGTACCGGTTGCCTGCCGTGCGTGCTGAGCTCCGAATTCGTCTCGGTATCGTTCGGCTGGGTTGGCTGTAGGGAAGAGGGGAGCCGCAACGAAGAGCGTCGACTTTGCGCAAAGCCCGGGTCTGGGCAGCCGAGGGCGTGTGGCCATATGGATATGCGAGGCTGACGGGATGAAGGGGGTTCGAGTGCCATGTCGATGATCGACTACGACGCTCGGCCGGTCACGCCTCAGGTCGTACTGGTCGGGAACCGTGCGTCCGCTGCCGGTTACAGCATCCGGGACTTTCTCAGCCGTAATGGGATTCCTTACGAGTGGGTAGACGCTGACGACGACGCCCGAGTGGGAGCCCTCCTGAGCGCAACGGAGAGGAGTGTGGATCAGCTTCCTGTCTGCGTCCTCCCCGACGGAGCTCGCCTCGCCCCGGCCACCGTGGAGAGTGTCGCCGCAGGCCTGGGGATGTTGTCGGCGCCGTCGCTGGCCGAATACGACCTGACGATCGTGGGCGCCGGCCCAGCCGGGCTGGGCGCAGCTGTCTATGCCGCGTCGGAGGGTCTGCGCGCCGTGGCCGTTGAAGCCGTGGCGCCTGGAGGTCAGGCCGGGACGACCTCAAGGATCGAGAATTATCTTGGCTTTCCTCAAGGGATCAGCGGAGGCGAGTTGGCGACGCGGGCAACCGCACAAGCCAGGAGGTTCGGAGCCGAGATCCTTCTGGCCCGGCGCCTCGCTGACATCACGCGGGATGGCGCCGGCTATGTCGTCCACCTCTCTGATGGTGCGGCGGTCCGGTCACGAGCCATGCTCGTGGCAAGCGGCGTCGAATGGCGTCGCCTTGAGGTTCCGGGCATCGATCAACTGCTCGGCTCCGGGGTGTACTACGGGGCCGGCCCGAGCGAGGCGGTCACCTGTAGCGGGTGTCGAGTGGCCATTGTGGGGGGCGGTAACTCAGCGGGCCAGGCGGTCATTCGGTTCT
>Ga0307479_10000960_pt1 | contig 26028 bp, 22 predicted proteins | sample atmos_gasesECM4C_FD_203743 | JGI IMG/M metagenome (GOLD analysis project Ga0307479, IMG submission 203743) | Hardwood forest soil microbial communities from Morgan-Monroe State Forest, Indiana, United States - atmos_gasesECM4C_515 | ecosystem: Environmental > Terrestrial > Soil > Temperate... | reverse complement strand
GTCGCATCCACAGCGGCGGCGTATGCACGTGAATTGAGAGGTGCGGTCTGGATCGGAACTTCAAAGTCGGTTGTGGCCGTATGCGCCGGCTCCTCGGGAGCGATCTCGATTTCGTTCAAGTGGCTGGAAGGCGGTGGAGGCAGTTCCTCAATCGCCTCAAAAATTCGCAGTTGATCGGCTACCGGTTCCGCCAGTTCGTAGGCTCGCGCCTGCAGGCGGGGGAACTGGATGACTTTCGGTACCGAAACAGTGATTCTGGGAAATGGTGGCAACGGTTGACGTTCCACTGCCGGCATCGTCCAGGAATGGTTTTCCTCTGGCGTTACCACCGCGGAGGCTTGCTCGGCTATCACCGGGACATCGTTGGTTGGAACAGTGGAATCTACAGTTGCGGATAACGAAGGGTTTTCCATTCTGCCGAGGAGATCGCCATCAGACTTCCACCTCGCGGCTCTTATCGCGACCATAGAATTTTCCGGCATTGCCGGCAATTCAGGGTCGGCGAACTCGAGCTGCGGCGAATCCGGATCGAGCCTGCGGCGTTTGCGCACCTTGTGTGCCCGCACTTGCATGGCAACTTCATGGCGCCAGTCACTCGATGGAAGAGGATCGCCGGAACAGGCGCAATTGCAATCACCGCTACAGCGTGGGCAAGCCATATCGTAGGTGCTGAATCGTTGAAGATTTGAGCGGCTTTTGCGCGCCTTGCATTTGACGTGCTAAGTTCAGCAATCCGGATGAACTTCCGCCGCAATGTTCTTGTTAACACGGCAGTAGCGGTTTGTCAGGTACTACTGCTGGTTCCGGCGCTCATCAGCGAACCATCAGCCGGCCAGCAGGCACCGGTCGGTTCGGAAACCCACCAAAGCCGGCAGCAATCCGCTCATCCAAATCCCGAGCCTCTGCAGCCGGAGGCGAAGGGCAGAGCCGCCGCAGCTCTGAAATTCAAGGGTGAGCTGATCTACATGGCGTTCGATCAACTTGAGAAGAGCGGCAATAGTTATTTTCTTCATGGAGACGCTCAGATCGACTTCCGCAACTATGTTCTCTACGCCGACGAAGTCAGCTACAACTCAGAGACTGGGGAGGCGACCGCCACCGGACATGTAAGGCTTGACGGTGGAGACTACAACATTCATTTGGAAGCTTCGCGCGCCGAATACAATGTGACCAGCGCAACCGGAAAGTTCTACGACGTTCACGGCACGACTGGCCTCAAGCTGGCTTCGCGTCGCGCAGTCCTCACCACTTCCAGTCCATTCAGCTTCAGCGGGAAGGAAGTCGATAAGATCGCAGCCAATCGCTTCGTAGTCCATCATGGGACCATTACATCGTGCGAGCTGCCAAGTCCGAAGTGGACTTTCAGTGCAGAGAGAATCGATTTCGAGGTCGGCGATCTCGCAAAACTTCATAATTCCACTTTCCGTGTGCGGAGTGTTCCCATCTTGTATCTGCCTTTTGCCGAACACCCGGTAGAGAAGGTGGGACGCCAGTCAGGTTTCCTGATCCCCAGCTTCGGACAATCGTCCGTGAAAGGAACGATCGTCGGCGACTCGTATTATTGGGCTATTAACCGCAGCATGGATGCAACGCTTGGTGCAGAGTACTTTTCCAAGCGTGGATTTTCACAACACGCCAACTTCCGCGCTCTCACCAGCGCCAATTCTTTTCTGACTGCCACGTATTTCGGGGTGGTCGATCGTGGATTGGGTCCGACCCACGTGGATCAGGGCGGAGAAGATGTAAGAATCCAGGCAGAACAGTACTTCCCGGAGAATGTGCGCGCGGTAGCGAACGTCGAGTACCTCAGCAGCTATCTTTTTCGTCAGGCATTTTCGGAGACCTTTGCGACGGCAATCAATTCGGAAGTAAAGTCTGTGCTTTTCGCCAGCCGCAATACTGACGGATACGCGCTCGGTATTCTTGCCCAGCGGTATCAAAACTTTCAAAGCACCAACAAGGGCGATTCATTCAGCATTCTTCACGTGCCCAGTGTGGACGCCTCGTCTGTGGATCGGCAATTGTTCAGCACACCGTTCGTCTATGGCTTCGACGCGGCCGCGACCGGGCTCTCGCGCCGCAGTCCGACCTTCAGCTCCGCCAACATCGTCGGCCGTCTTGATGCCCATCCGCGACTCGCTCTGCCACTGTTTCTGCGTGGCTGGACGTTTCGGCCGGCAGTCGCGGCGCGGGACACCTTCTATACGCAGCATAAGACGCCTGAAACGGCACTCAGCATCGGCAACACCCTCAACACTGACCTTAACCGCAAGGATTTCGAAGGCGAACTCGAGATACGGCCGCCGCGCGTGGAAAAAATCTACGAGAAAGGCATTTTCGGAAAAGCTCTGAAGCACACAATCGAGCCTCGGGTTACCTATCGCTATGTGAATGGAATTGACAATTTTCTCGGAATCATTCGCTTTGACAACACCGACATTGTAAGCGACACAAATGAAGCCGAGTTCGCTCTAACCAATCGCGTTTATATCAAGCCGCGCAACCAGAAGTGCGAAAACAACACCGCGGAAGATCCTTGCTCGCGGGTGGCAACCGAGCTGCTGAGTTGGGAAGTGGCGCAGAAATACTTTATCGATCCGATGTTCGGCGGAGCGCTGGTTCCGGGTGTCCGCAACGTGCTGGAGAGCACGGTTGAGTTCACCGGGATCGCCTTCCTCACCGGTCCCCGCTCTTTTTCTCCGATCACTTCGCGGTTGCATATTCGCACCAGCCACCGCACCGATCTGGAATGGATGCTCGATTACGATCAGAGAAGAGGTCAAATCAATGCCAGCGACGTTTTCTTTGACTATCACCTCGGTCAGTACTTCATTGGCGGAAGCCACGCATTGCTGCATGCGCCTGGCGAGGTTTTCTTGTCCAGCACGTTGCCGACGGTCGAAAAGTTCGATCAGTTCCGCGTGACCGGAGGCTTCGGCAGCCCATCCCGCCGCGGATTCAGCCTGGCGGGAAATGTTGGGTATGATTTGAACCTGACTACCCTGCAATACACCGCCGTCCAAACCTCGTATAACTGGGACTGTTGCGGCTTGAATTTCGAATACCGCCGCTTCGTTTTGCCGACCGTCAGGAATGAGAGCCAATACCGCTTTGCCTTCAGCCTGGCCAACATTGGGACGTTTGGGAATCTGCGCCGCCAGGAGCGCGTGTTCTAGCGCTTTTTTTACATGAGATAATCAAGGAAGCGTCCTACGCTTAGAGGTACTCTTTTTCTTGCGATTTCAAACAGCTCTTCTGGGTTCGTTGTCCATTGCACTCTGTTGTTTTGCTCAATCCGGAAACACTGCTTCCGATGCAAATGCGCTTAACCGCAGGATTGAGCGGCGGGTTCGAACGACGTTTCAACTACCCGCGAGCATCGATGTCACCGTGGGCAAACGAGTGCCGAGCGAAATTGCCGGATACGATAAGGTACCCGTGACTCTCGCCAGCGCCAACCGCAGCAGCAAGCACGACTTTCTCGTCTCTAGCGACAACAAGACGATCATTGAGTGGGAGAAGCTGGATATCAGCCAGGACATCGATACCACCGGCCGTCCGGAGCGAGGAAACAAGGACGCTAAAGTCACTATCGTCAACTACGACGATTTCGAATGTCCGTTTTGCTCGCGCATGCATCAAACACTGTTTCCCAATCTGCTGAAAACCTACGGGAACCAGGTAAAGATCATTTACAAGGACTATCCACTGGTCGAAATTCATCCTTGGGCGATGCATGCAGCGGTTAATGCCAATTGCCTTGTCGCGCAGAACTCCGACGCATTTTGGGACTTCGCCGATTATACCCATGCCAACCAGAAAGCGATTACCGGCGAGAAGTCCACCCAGGCTGATCAATACGCCCGACTCGATCAGTTCACTCTGGATCTTGGCAAAAAGCGCAATCTGGATTCTGCCCAGCTGGAAGCTTGCATAAAGAAGCAGGATGAGACCGCGGTTCGTGCTTCTCTTGCGGAAGGCGACAAGCTGGGAGTGGACGCCACGCCGACGATGTTCGTGAATGGCGAGGTGATTGCCGGAATTCTGTCAGAGACCGATCTTCGCGCGGTGATTGATCGGGAGCTACGAGAAGCGGGACAAACGCCTCCTGCCCCTGCTCCAGCACCTGCTACGTCCGCAGAGGCGAGCCCGCCTAAGAGCGCTTCTCACTAGGGACGAGCTGGAAGGATTCTCGATTCTCTATCGCCTGAAACATCCGCATGGAAGCCAGCAGACGACGTTCGTCGTCCGTACTGTACAATTCCCGTCATTCGTCCCAGCGCGCCCGCGTACCGTGGAGCTCCAGTTTTGAAATTGTTTCGCGCTTATTTTGTCTCAGTACTTACCCTGGTTTGCTTCGCGCTGCTCGCGGGCTGCCGCAGCTCAGAACACGGCGCTGACGTGTTTGCGAAAGTCAACGGACGCCCAATCAGCCGCTCCGAAGTGGACAAGTATTACGAAAATCAAGCGGCATCGGCCCAGCAAAAGCCCACCGGCGAGCAAGCCGAGAGCTTGCGCCTGAATATCCTCAAGCAGCTTATCGATCAGGAAATCATGATGCAGCGCGCCGAGAAACTGGGACTGCTGGCCACCGACGACGAGGTGGAACACAAGCTCAATGACTTGAAAGCGCCCTATACCAAGGAACAATTCGACGCAAAGCTCAAAGACAGCCACATGTCGCTCGATGACCTTAAGCGCGATCTGCGCCGCAATCTCACGATCGAGAAGGTTCTCAACAAGGAGATCACTTCGAAGATCAATGTTACTGACAAGGAGATTACGGATTTCTATAGTGCCAATAAAGCTCAATTCAACTTGATCGAGCCGCGATATCACCTGGCCCAGATCGTGGTGAGCGCGCAGCCGGCACAGCAAGTCAGCAATCGGCAGAACGACAAAGCGCAGAACGAGAATGACGCGCGCAAGAAAATCCAGATGATCGAAAACCGGCTGATCAGCGGTGACGATTTTGGACAGCTCGCGATGAACTACTCCGAACAACCTGACACGGCCGGAAATGGCGGCGACATGGGAATGATTCTGGAGTCGCAATTGCGTACCAATCCGGAGATCTATGCGGCAGTTTCGAAACTGAAACCAGGAGAGACCAGCGCTCCCCTTCCGATGATCGATCCCACTAGCAAGCGTATTCTCGGCTACAGCATCATCCGCGTGATCTCGAAAGAGCCAGCCGGACAACGCGAGCTGAACGATCCGCGAGTACAGCAGTTCATTCGCGAGCAACTTCGCGACAGCCGCGAACAACTATTGAAGGCAGCGTATTACGACGTTGTCCACAACGAAGCCAAGATCGAAAACTACTACGCCTCGGATTTGTTGAAGAATGTGAAGTAATGACGTGGACATGGACGCGGCCGCCCTCGGCCGGGTGTTCTGTAACTTGGTAATCACCCGATCACAAAATCACGAAATTTAATCGATGATCCGTTACGGAATTCTGGGTTTTGGACTTCATGCTGTCAGGCGTCTCATGCCTGGCTTCGATCAGGCAAAGCATTGCACTGTCACCGGACTGTGGCGCCGCGATCTGCATAAGGCCGCAGCAGCTGCGGGGGAATTCAGCCGGTTTCCGCTGCACGCCTACGAATCACCGGAAGCGCTCTGCTCTTCTCCAGAAGTGGACGCCATTTTCGTGGCCTCGCCCGATGCGCTGCACCTGGAACACGTCTTACTCGCGGCGCAGCATCGCAAACCCGTACTCTGCGAAAAGCCATTGGCTATGAACGCCGGCGAATGCGAGCGCATGATCGCTGCTGTCGATAGCGCGGGAGTGCTCCTGGGAGTGGCGCAAAATTTTCGCTTTAACCGCAGCGTCAATCGCTTGCGAGAGATTATCGCTGGAGGAAAGATTGGCAAGCCGCTGCTCGCGCGTTCGGAATTTCACTACTTTACCCGCAACAGTTCGCGCACCTGGATCAATGATCCCAGCCTTGCCTGTGGCGGTCCCATCGGAGATGTTGCGGTGCATTGCATCGATTCTCTGCGCTACATACTTCAGGATGAAATCGCCTCCGTGTACGCCCGAGCTCACTACGACGAGCATTCCGGACCCGTAGAGAGTGCCGCAGCGTTGCTACTCGAATTTCGCAAAGGGACACTTGCCACAATCACGGTTACGACTCGCGCTGAGTATCGGAGTCCGCTCTGGATAACTGGCGATGGCGGCTTCGCAGGTGGCGAAGATGCGCTGAACGTCGAACATCCCCTGGAATTGATTTGCAAACCGATGAGCGGCGACCCAGCCTCCGAGACAGTTTCAAACGTCACCTGCTATGCCGAGCAGGTGGATGCGTTCGCACTCAGCATTGAGCGAGGCATTCCCTTCGTCGCGCCCGGCATTGAAGGACTAAACAACCAGCGAGTTGTCGATGCGGCATATCGCAGTATTAGGACCGGAAACCAGGTGGGAATCGGGAGTTACTAAATTCCGAGCGCGCTGAGGAGATCATTACCACCAAAATTATTCAATCACCGCCAAAACGTCTCCAGCATTCACGGCGGCGCCTTCCATCGCTAATACTCTGGAGACTCTACCCTTCCTAGGCGACTTCAGCTCGTTTTGCATCTTCATCGCTTCGATGACCACGACGCCGGCCCCCTGCTCCACTTCGGTTCCGACCGGAGCAACCACGCGCACTACCTTGCCCGGCATTGGAGCGACGATTTTCTTCGGACCAGCTCCGGCGCCTGAGCGCGACTTCCTGGTTCGCCAAGCTCGGGGATCTCGGACCTCGATCAAATATGGAACCCCGCCGATCGCGATCTGTTCGCGAGATACATTCGCGACTACTTCGTAGGACTCGCCGCCGATCAGCAACGAAAGCACTCCGGACGCTGCGCTGGCAGCATCGATCACGATCTGTTCGCCATTCACGCGACACGTCCAGCTTCCGCCCTCTTGTGGCAGGAGTTCGACCTTGTGGTCACGACCATTGACGGTCACGTCGAAGATCATCGGTCGCGCAGCGCCTCCTGCCGCGCGATCCTCTTCCACTTCCCTTCTCCGGACTCGGTGGAACGGTTCAAGCCGTTGGCGTCTGTCAATTTGCCGTTGGATTTAAATTCCATCAGCGCCGCCGCAATCGCGGCGATTTTTTCACTCGCCGCGCCGTTGCCGACAGACTTCTCCGGCACACGGGAAGAGAGCAGTCGATCCAGATATCCGGTGTCTATTCTGGCCGCGATGAAATCCTCGTCGTCGAGGATCTTGCGGAAGAGTCCGAGATTGCTTGCGATTCCTCCGATGAAGTACTCGTCCAGAGCGCGCCGCATACGACGAATCGCCTGTTCCCGCGTGGGAGCGTATGCGATCAACTTAGAGAGCATGGGATCGTAATCGATGGGAACAGTCCAGCCCTCGTAGATGCCGCTGTCCTCGCGAATGCCGGGCCCTGAAGGAGTAATCAGACGGGTGATCTTTCCCGGCGAGGGAAAAAAGTTATTCGCCGGATCCTCGGCATAGACCCGGATTTCGATGGCGTGTCCGCGGAATTGCAGATCGCTCTGCGCAAACGGCAGCGTCACGCCCGCCGCAATCAGGATCTGCAGATGCACCAGGTCGAGTCCAGTCACCAACTCCGTGACCGGATGCTCCACCTGCAAACGAGTATTCATTTCCAGGAAGAAGAAATTCTTCTCTTGATCGACGAGAAATTCCACCGTGCCGGCGTTGTAATATCCCGCCGAGCGCGCCAGAGCTACTGCGGTTTGGCCCATCTTCGCCCGCATGTCTGCATCGACGATTGCCGAAGGCGCTTCCTCGATCACTTTCTGGTGCCGGCGCTGCACGGAACATTCGCGTTCACCCAAATAAACGAGATTTCCATGCTCATCACCGAGCACCTGGATTTCAATATGCCGAGGCTGCATGATTAACTTCTCGATGTACACATCGCCGTTGCCGAACGAGCGCAGAGCTTCGCTTTGCGCAGACGCGAACGCCGACGCCAGCTCTGCGCGGCTATCGACGCGGCGCATTCCCTTGCCGCCTCCGCCAGCCGCGGCTTTCAACATCACGGGATAACCAACCGCCGCCGCAACTTCTTCTGCTTCTGGGATCGACTCCAATGCGTGTACCGAACCGGGAACTCGCGGAAGCCCAGCGCGATCGGCAGCTTCACGCGCGCGCGTTTTCGATCCCATCGCCTCCATAGCGGCGGGTGACGGCCCAATGAACTTGATTCCCGCGTCGCCGCAGGCTCTGGCGAACTGGGCGTTCTCCGACAGGAACCCGTATCCGGGATGGATAGCGTCGGCGCCGCTGCGCCTGGCTGCGTCGAGAATGCGCTCGATGTTCAGATAAGATTCGCGCGCGGCTGCGGGACCGATGTGGTATGCCTCGTCGGCCTTGAGCACGTGAGGGGCCGCGCGATCGACGTCGGAAAACACCGCGACGGTGGGAATTCCCATTTCGCGACACGCGCGAATCACGCGCACCGCGATTTCACCGCGATTGGCGACGAGCAGCTTCTTGAAGATGGGACGTGACGACATACGAGCCGACTATTAAACGCCGTGTCATCCTGAGCGCCCGGTTTTGGCGCGAAGGACCTTGTGGTTGCTTTTGTTTTTGATGTTCGTTGCCGCACATGACCAAAAGCAACAGCAAAATCAACCCCAACCGCAAGGTCCTTCGGCGAACAGCACGCCTCAGGATGACATGGTGTGGAAGATTTCAACAGTTAGGTCTATGCTGCCTTTCGTAATTTGAGCTTTAAGCGGCAGCTTTTCAATTACCCGATAACGAAATTGCGAAATCACGAAATTCTTTCCGCTCTCTCGATCCCATTCGGATACAGCAAGATCTTGCTGGCTTCGCCGGTCTTCAGGCGTTCCATTCCTTTGCTGAAATCCTTTAGCGGCATGCGATCGGTGATCACCGGCGACAGATCGAGCTTGCCGGCCTTGAGCAGCGCTTGCATCTGATACCAGGTTTTGTACATCAGTCGGCCATTGATGCCTTGCACGATCGCGCCTTTGAAGATTAGGTCCTCGGCGAAGTTCATCTTGATCGGAACCGAGGGAATGCCGAGCAGCGAGACTCGTCCGCCAAGCCGCAGGATATCGAAACCGGTCTTAATGCCGTCGGGATGGCCCGACATTTCCAGCACTACGTCGATGCCGGTGCCGTCGGTCCGCTCCAGCACGAATTGCTTGACGTTGTCTTTGCTGGGATTGCAGACATAGTCGGCCTTCATGGCTTTGGCCAACTTGCGGCGATGCTCGTTCACTTCGAGCGCAAACACTTGCGACGCTCCTACGGCACGGGCCACTGCGATGGAAAACAATCCGATGGGACCGCATCCGATGACTGCGACGGTCTTGGCGGCGATTTCCCCGGCAAGCACGGTGTGGACGGCGTTCCCCAGCGGATCGAGGATGGAAGCGTAGTCGGCGGGAATCGATGGATCGAGCTTCCAGATGTTGGATTCGGGAATCTTCACGTACTCGGCAAAGGCGCCATCGGCATCTACGCCAATGATTTTCACGTGTTGACAGATGTGCGCTTCACCGGTGCGGCACTGGAGACATTTTCCGCAGTTCACGTGCATCTCGGCGGAGACGAAATCCCCTTCCTTTACGCTCGTGACTTCGCGACCGACTGCCGCCACCATTCCGCAGAATTCGTGGCCGGGCACAAGAGGAGGATGAATGCGCTTCTGCGCCCAGGCGTCCCATTCATAGATATGCAAGTCAGTGCCGCAAATAGAAGCCACTTGCACTTTGACGAGGACGTCAGTGGGGCCAATCTCCGGACGAGCCACCTCGCGAACCTCCGAGCCGGGGCCCGCAGCCGGCTTCACGATGGCCTGCATTGTTTCACTTCGATTATTCATGAGGTTTCATAGGGCCGTAGAGGGATCTTCACACACATTTGCGAACACTCCGCCAGCGAGACGCAACGCCCCCGGTTGACTGTCATCCTGAGTGCTTCTTTTGCGCGAAGGATCTCCCGCAATACGTCGGTCTTAATTTGCAACGTCCTGGCTCCTTCACCAGAATCCCAAGTGTGTTGGCCAAAGAGCCCTACAGGCAGCATTTATCTCATCGATATTCCGGGAGATCCTTCGGCCAAAATCGGGCCTCAGGATGACAGACTCTGATCTCCCAACCTAAAACGCAGCATGCTGCGTTCTACGGTGGAACAAGCCAAACTTTTTAGTTTATCACCCGATTTCCGGTGGGACCTGCGGAGGAGGAGGCTCAACCAGCGCAGAAGCAGGAGCAACGGATTGCGGCGGGTTGAAAATCGTGGGAGGCGGCACTTGCAATTCAACTTCAATTCCGCCGACCGCGTGAGCAATGGCGTTGTAGATGAACGCCATCAGAGCTCCAGCGATGAATCCGAATATCGCATAACAAAATGGAATGAAGGCGGCAACGAAGATCGCCCCACCAAAGCCATTGGGTCGCGATGATCCTCCGAGCATCGCCAGTCCTGGTCCCAGCAGAATGAAGGGAGCCACCAAAAGTCCCAGGATTCCATAGAGCAGCGCATTCACCTTGGCCGCGGAGAAGACACGCACAGAACGGATGGTCGTCATTGCTGGCCCTTTCGTCGAACTCAGACCGACTGTTTCTTCGTGCTTCCCCAGCCGCCGCCGCCTGGGGATTGGATGCAAACGCGATCGCCCCGCTTGAGGCGCACGCTTCCCTTTGCGGGAATCGGCAACTCAGAACCGTCTTGCCGGATGGCGATGTTGCGCCCCGGAGCGCCGTCGCATCCGCCGTGCAGGCCGTAGGGACCGCGCACGCGCCGGTCGGCCAGCAGCGTGACCTCGGCATCACACAATAATTCCAGCTCACGGACGATGCCGTCGCCGCCGCGATGTTCGCCGTCGCCACCGCTTTTCGACCGCAGCGAGTAACGGATTACGCGAAAGGGATACGCATACTCCAGCGCTTCAGCGGGAGTGTTCAGGGAGTTGGTCATGTGCGTGTGCACGCCGGAGATTCCGTCTTGTTGCGGACGCGCGCCCATGCCGCCGGCAATGGTTTCGTAGTACGCAAAGGGTTCGCCGGCGCGCGCGTGATCGGCGGGAAAGAGTCCGCCAATGGTGAGATTGTTCATGGTGCCCGCCGACGCCGCCGGAATTCGTTCAGGCGCGGCCTGGGCCAAGGCACGAAAAAGAGTATCGACAATGCGTTGCGACATCTCTACGTTGCCTCCAGCAACCGCCGCTGGAGGACGAGCATTCACCACCGTCCCAATGGGAGCGACTACGCGAATCGGCCGCATGATGCCGGCCGCAGCAGGGACATCTTCTGCCAGCAGGCAGCGAAATACGTAGAAGCACGCGGAATAGGCGATCGCCTCAACCGCGTTGATACTGCCTTCAACTTGCGCATCGCTTCCGGTGAAGTCGATGGTCACCGCCGGCTGTGAGCCGCTGCGGCTCTGCTTTGTGACTAGAATCTTGACGGCTATGCGTACTGGACGATCGGTAATGCCATCGTTGTCGAGAAAGTCTTCGGCACTGTACTCACCCCGCGGAATGCTGCGGAGCAGTGCCCGCGTCATCTGCTCGGCGTAGTCCTGCAACTCCTCGGCAGCGCGATGCACCCGTGACACGCCATACCGGTCGCAAATCTCAATCAGCCTGCGCGCTCCAGTCTGACATGCGGCGATCTGCGCTCCCAAGTCTCCTTCGCGCTCGTCGGGAGTGCGTACATTGGCAAGAACCATATGGAGGACGTCGCGCTGCATCTCTTCCCCACGTACCAGAAGCACAGGCGGAATTCGCAGTCCTTCCTGATAGATCTCGCGCGACAAGCCCATCGATCCAGCCGCCGCACCGCCAACATCGGCATGATGCGCACGGGATGCGACATAGAAATCTGGAATATGGTTCTTCCTTTTCCGCATTTGAACGTACACCGGCGCGACCAGTGTGATGTCGGGTAAATGAGTTCCGCCGGCAAAGGGATCATTGACCATGGCGACATCGCCGGGTCCGAGATTCAACTTTTCAATGGCCGCGCGGACCGACATCGGCATTGAGCCCAGATGTACGGGCATGTGGTCGCCCATGGCAATCACCTGTGCATGTCGATCGAAGACGGCGCAGGAATAATCTCGCCGCTCGCGGATGTTGGGAGAAAATGCGCTGCGACGCAGCGATGCGCCCATCTCTTCAGCGATGGAATGAAACAGTTCGCGAAAAATTTCGAGTTCAACCGGGTCGGACATCGGCGCACGGCGATTATAGAGTGCGATCTCTTTGTGAATATTTCTTGACATCACCAAGAACTGAGCACAATATCTTGTGGTAGTAAGTCGGGCCACGCAATAAGCGGAGCAGCCTCAATGGCTCTCCAAATTCAAGGGAGCAAGTTCCATAGGAGGAACACAACCATGCCAATGAAAAAGAAGGCCACAAAGAAGAAAGCAGCTAAGAAGAAATAACTGCTGCTTCGGCAAACTGATTTGCGGCCTTCGCATCGTCGAAGGCCTTTTTCATTTGTAGCTACGAAGCTTCGAGGCTGTGCAGCTTCGAAGCTTATTGACGTTCGCCTTCTGGCGACATACTATGCGGCTCGTGGGCGCTAAGCGGGCAGCAGCGGTGAGAGCAAAGCAGAAGCCGGGACAGGAAATCGTAATTCCCGACAAACTCTTCTTCCGCATCGGTGAAGTATCAAAGCTCTGCTCGCTGCCGGCCTACGTCCTGCGCTTCTGGGAAACTGAGTTTCCCCAGCTCAAGCCCAATAAGAGCAACACCGGACAGCGCGTCTATCGCCGCAAAGACGTGGAGAATATCGTCCGCGTGAAGAAGTTGCTGTACGAAGAGGGTTACACCATCAGCGGCGCTCGCCAACTCATTAAGTCCGAATCCAAACGCGATCGCGCGCAAGGCGCGCTGCCCTTTGCCAGAGGCAGCTCCGGCGGCTCGGAGTTGCGCGACATCAAACAGGGCCTGCGCGACGTGCTGGGAATTCTTTCGGCAAAGAGATAGTCACTTGTGCTCCCAACATGCATGGTAGAGACGCAGCATTGTGCGTCTCTGCTCGCAGAACTTCTACAATGCCGTGAGTTACCGCCACGGCGGATGTTATCTTAACTTGTAACCGCATTCTGAGCTTCTCTCCTTATGTCCAAGCCAGACGCTCCCGAACCTCAATCAGAATCGAACCAGTCCTTCGGCGGGATGCTCGCCGAATTCGAGCGCAGCCACTCGCGGAAGGGTGCTGACGGCGCCAACCAGATTCAAGGCACCGTGATCGTTGTTTCCGCTGACTCTGTGTTCCTCGACATTGGATTCAAGAGCGAAGGCATACTGCCTCTGGCGGAATTTCAACGCACGGGAGAATCGGTAAAGCCGGGTGACAAGTTTGCCGTCAGCGTAAAAGGCCGCGATTCCGAAGGCTACTATCAGCTCTCTCGTCTCAAGATCGCGCAGCCAACCGATTGGCCGTCGCTGGAGCGAGCCTTTGCCGATAAAACAACCATCGTTGGCACCGTGACTGGAGCGGTGAAAGGCGGCCTCAGCGTCGATATCGGAGTGCGTGCCTTTATGCCCGCCTCGCGCACCGGAACGCGCGATGCCGCGGAACTAGAGAAGCTGGTTGAGCAGGAAATCCGCTGTCGCATCATCAAGCTCGACGTCGGCGATGAAGACGTAGTCGTGGATCGCCGCGCGGTCCTTGAGGAAGAAGAGCGCTCGGTCAAGGATCGGCGCTTCTTCGAGATCAAAGAAGGCGACCTGGTGCGTGGAGAGGTTCGCAGCCTTGCCGATTATGGCGCGTTCATCGATCTCGGCGGAGTGGACGGTCTCCTGCATGTGGGCGAGATTTCATGGGGGCGAGTCAACAGACCAACTGACGTCCTCACCGTCGGACAGCAGGTAGAAGCGCGAGTGCTGAAGATCGATTCCGACAAGCGGCGCATTTCTCTTAGCCTGAAGCAACTGCAGCCGCATCCCTGGGAATCGCTGTCGGAAAAGTACAAGCCGGGCGAGCGTGTTCGTGGCCTGGTCACGCGAGTTCTCGACTTCGGAGCTTTCATCGAACTCGAGCCCGGAATCGAAGGGCTCATCCACGTCTCGGAGATGTCATGGGCCAAGAAGATCAGGATCGCCAGCGATGTCCTGAAACCGGGCGATTCAGTCGATGCCGTCGTTCTGGCGGTGAATGCAGGCGAGCGGCGTATTTCCCTGGGACTGAAGCAGGCGCTCGGAGATCCGTGGGCCGATGCCGAGAAAAAGCTTGCGCCGGGAACTGCGGTGGAAGGTCCGATCACCATCATCACGAACTTTGGCGCGTTCGTTCAAGTTGCCGAAGGGGTGGAGGGTATGATTCACGTCAGCGAGATCAGCGCGGAGAGGCGAATCAATCATCCGCGTGACGTGCTCAGAGTCGGCCAAACCGTCAAAGCTCAGGTGCTGGCGATCGACAAGCAAAAGCGCCAACTGCGACTGAGCATGAAGCAACTGGTGCCGAATAGTATCGATGAGTACATCGCCGAGCATAAACATGGCGATGTCGTCAGCGGCCGGATAATGGAAGTTGCAAGCGAGACCGCGCGGGTAGAACTCGGTGAAGGCATCAAGGCGACATGCCGAATGTCCACTTCAGGCACGCAGAAACAGGAATTAACAACCAATACCCCAGTCGATCTTTCAGCGCTCACTTCCATGCTGAGCGCACGTTGGAAGAGCGGCTCCGTGCGTAATGAGGGCAACCCGGAGTCGGTGAGCGCAGGACAAATCCGGAGCTTCCGGATTACGAGGCTCGATCCGGCGACGAAGCAGATCGAGCTGGAATTGGCGTAGAGTGAAATTGGAGCAGGGCCGAAGAACCGCACGGCTGGGTTTAAATCTCAAGCGTTCTGGGAGTTCTTCGACTCGGGCGTTCGCCCTCGCTCAGAATGACAGGCCGAATAAGTCCCACATCGGAACCACGTTGCTTTGAATCAAGCGCGAAGAGCCTCCATTCTGCATGTCAGAATCTTTTCTCAAAGAGAGTCCCGGTCAGCCTGCAGTTCGGGGCTTCCTGCATCGTGCGGAAAAATCGTTTGATGGCCTGGTGCTCACCCATGGTGCGGGAGGCAATTGCAATTCGCAGTTACTGATTGCTCTTGCCGAATCGCTTTGCGTAAAGGGCATAACTGTTCTGCGCTGCGATCTGCCCTTTCGGCAGGCGCGTCCGCAGGGTCCGCCTATGGGAACCGCGGAGCAGGATCAGGCGGGACTTCGTCATGCGTCCCAAGCTTTGCGAAAGCTTGTGAGCGGAGGTCTCTTCCTGAGCGGACACTCCTATGGCGGCCGCATGGCTACCATGCTGGCCGCGCACGATCCCGCGGTTGCCGACGGACTGCTTTTGCTTTCCTATCCTCTGCATCCGCCGCGAAAACCGCAGCAATTGCGGACGGCGCATTTTCCCAAACTGAACACACCTGCGCTCTTCGTCCATGGCACCCGCGATCCATTCGGTTCGATCGAGGAAATGCAATCGGCGTTGAGTTTGATTCCCGCGCAGACTAGGCTCCTCTCCATTGAGGGCGGAGGACACGATCTGCTCCCAATAAGCAAACGGGAACAAGCAGTCGAAGCTATTGTGAGCAGTTTTGTCGAATGGACTGAGGTTGCTAACAAGCCAAGGTAATCAATGGATTTCGTCCCTACCCCACGGCGAGAAATTACAGTTGGATTAACCGATAATGCCCGGCGAGAGCAAACAAGGCTTGCGGTGCGCGGGAAAACGTTTGAAACTAGTCCAATACGCGGGCAGCGAGGCGCGCTCATGAAATTGGAAGATTACAAGACTGTGCTTTATCGACAGGAGGATGGCTCGTGGGTGGCGGAGATTCCGGCAATCTCCGGCTGCTACGCCTTGATGCCCACTCGCGACGAGGCGCTCCGAGAATTGACTGCCGTCTTTGAGATGATCGCAGAAGAATACGCCGAGAAGGGTATCTCACTGCCTGCCGACTCCACTGAAATCGTGAATGCCTAGCGCTACTTCGCGCACCTTCCAGCACGTGGCACAGTGCCTGGGATTTGCTAGAACAAGACAGACAGGCAGTCACGAAAGATGGAACCATCCCGACGGCCGTGCCGTTACTATTCCCATCCATGGGGGCCGCGAAATAGGACCGCCGTTGTTCTTCAAAATCCTGCGACAGCTCGGGATCACGTTAGAAGAATTTCAGGAACTCCGTTAGAAGCCATCCATCTAACGGATTTCATTTCGATACACAAGCCCGCCCTTCATCACGAATACCGGATGTTCCAGCGTGGTCACGTCTTTGGTCGGATCGCCGTTGACGGCAACGATGTCGGCGTACTTGCCGAGATCGAGTGTCCCAATTCGGTCTGACCATCCCAGCAGGTCGGCGGCGTTGACGGTTGCGGTCTGGATCGCCTGAATTGGCGTCATGCCCATGTGGACGTACTCATTGAATTCGTGCGCGTTCAGCCCGTGCGGATAGACAGCGGCGTCGGTGCCAAACGCGACCTTTACTCCGCTGGCAAAGGCGTGAGAGAGGTTCTTGCGGGCGATTTCGATGATCTGCCGCATTTTGCCGGCATACATCGGAGGCAGTCCGATGGACTGCGCGTTCTCCAGCATCCAGGTCTGCAGATAGACGGTTGGCACCAAATACGTCCCGTGTTGCTTCATGGCAGCGATACATTCGTCGTTGATGTAGGAACCGTGCTCGATGGAATCGACGCCTGCTTCCGTCGCCCACAAGATTCCCTGGGCCCCGTGCGCGTGTGCTGCGACTTTACGGCCGAGACGATGGGCGTCGGCGACAATCGCCTTCAATTCTTCGAGCGTGTACTGCGACGCTTGCGGATCGTCACCCTTCGATAAAACGCCGCCGGTGGCGCAGATCTTGATGAGGTCGGCGCCGTACTTGATGTTCTCTCTCACCTGGTGTTGCCCGGCGGCGATGCCGTCGGCGACGCCATCTCCCTTGGCGTGGTACTCGTAGGGCAAAAGATTATTGTCGCAGTGACCGCCAGTGATGCCGAGCAGCGGCCCGCTGACTAACATGCGCGGCCCCGGAACCATGCCTTCATTAACCGCATCGCGTAAAGCCACATCGGTGAACCCGTGAGCGCCGACGTTGCGAATTGTGGTGAAGCCCGCTTCAAGAGTGACGCGCGCATTCCTTGCGCCGATCAGCGCTTCCTTTGGAATTGAGACGGAGAGCTCCTCGTAGCCGAACTTGGGTTCGAAGGTGATATGCGTATGCGCATCGATCAGGCCCGGCACGAGCGTGGCGCCGGGCAGCTCGATGACTGTGGCGCCGGCCGGCGTGGGTCCGGAAAGGGCGGTGATCTTGTCGCCGGTGATCACAATGGCGGGGTTGTCGATGGTGCGGCCGCTCTTTACATCCAGCATATGTGCGGCGTGAACGACCGTGACCTTGGGATTTGCGGGCGGAGCCTGTTGGGCGTTCGTCGAATCTGTGAGGACAGACACGACGACTGAAAGAATGACGAGGCAAAAGATATTTTTCATATTGGCGGCGCATTATAAATGCAGCGCCTCACTTGTCTCTTTACTTGCAAACGAATCTGAGGGATTATGCAGAGTAGTTCAACCGTTTCGGTGAAAGAGGAGCCCAAGTGAGGGACATCCACGAACTGATCCGTCAAAGAGAACTTGAGACCGTCCGATTGCAGAAAGACATTGAACGCATCCAGAAGGAACTGGAAGCTCTACGACTGACGGCCCGGCTGCTCGACGATGGAGGTGAAGCGACTCGCGCTATTGCTGCGCCTGCCCCGGCGGTGGCGCACGAAGCGCCGACATACAACGCGACTTCGGCCGCGCGGCCCTCCGCAGCTCCGGCGGCGACACCAAATACATGGGCCTCGGCAAAACAATTTCCATAAGAGGTCAATGTTCCTGAGTGAGATCCTTTCCGGACGCTCCTTTTGACTCTCAGCAACCAGCAATCGTCGAACAGCGCCTCTTTCTTCGCAAAAAAGTAGCCTTACCGCTCCCCATCGAACTCTTTCCCGGCAAGGAAGTGTGGCTAGACGATCTGGGTGAAGGCGGACTCAGCGTCTCCGGTAGCTCGCGCCTGGAGCTGGGCGCAACGACGTTTGTGGCCTTTCAATTTCCCGGAGCCAATGCCGTCATCGAAGCCATCGGAGTGATTGCATGGTGCGAGCCATCTGGCCGAGCGGGTGTGCGCTTCACGCGAATCAAGCCCGACTCCACCGCCGCCCTCAAACGCTGGCTGAAGGCAGAGGCAGCCGAACGATCCGAGCCGGAGACGAAGAGCGCGGGTGGAGCGGTCGAGGTTGAGCATCTTCTTCCCGGCGCTTCCTCCGATGTCGCGGACTTGATCAAGGAAATTACTTCCGAAAACTTAAGACGACAGGCGGCGCTCGATTTGATCGCCAAGCGAATGCTTCACCTGACCCGGGCGAGCGGAGCGGCAATTGCCTGGCGAGAAGCGGGCAATGTGATTTGCCAGGCGAGCGCCGGGAATGCGCCTGAAATCGGCGCAAAACTAGATGTCGTTTCTAGCCTGACCGGCGAGTGTTACCGCACAGGAAACATCGTCAGCTTATCCGATTCTGAGAATGACACCCGGGTGGATAGCGAACTGCGCCGCGCACTGGATTTCCGTTCATTGCTGATCGTCCCCGTAAGGCTTCAGGAGCAAGTGATCGGAATTGTCGAGACATTTTCACCGCTTCCCGGCAATTTCGAGGGCGGCGACATTTTGCTGCTCGGCTCCATCGCCGAACTAATCGCCCAGCTTTACGCGCAGACTCCAAACGCGTAGCTCATCCCGATCGCGTCCAAGCGACAAATTGTTTGGGACGTTCTTCCCCAGTAACATTTCTTTACAGTGTGTTGTTCAAATGCCTGCTAAACCCAACGATGTGCGCGACTTTGTGCAGCAGGTACACGTCTAATACGTACTCACGTGCGGGGTTAGGGTCACGGCCTGAGTGCACACACTATGGAGTAATGCGACAATCTTAAGAAGCTAATCTTGCAGCCACGCCAACCGGGCCCGGGAAGTCAGGTACGAATGCCAGTCACTGAGGCGCCACCAAAACCGCCATCCGAACAGATCCCACTGTTTCGCGATTTGCCTCAGGACCCCGCAGAGCTTCATCTCCTGATTGAGGCGCTCGAAGACGAAAGAGACAAAGGCCGTTGGCGCGAGTCGGTTTGGATTTCCGTTATCCTCCATTTGCTGCTGGTGATCGGCATCATTCTTCAGCCCAAGTTTTTCCCGGATTGGTTTGCGAAGGATAAAGTTGCGCTCGTGTCCCCCCGCTTGGACGATCAGGATGTCCGTTTTCTGGCGCTTCCGAAGGATGCGCAGAACGTGGCGCCACCCAAAACCAATATCATCTCCGACAAGAATCGGGTGGCCCAGGCGCGTACTCCTACGATTGATCGCCATACGCTGGAAGAGCTTCAGAATGCGCGGCGCCAAGGGCCTCCGGGACCCAAGGGGATGCAAGCTCCGCCACAGCCGAGCATGGCCGCCGCTCCTCAGCAGCCGCAACAGCAGCAAGCACAGAACTCTGCTCAGAAGCCTCCAGATAATTCCAATACGGTCGCTAAGCTCGAGCAGCCGCAGGAGGAAAAACCCGTCAATCGCAACGTATTTAGCACGACCGGCTCTGCAGGTTCTGCGATCCAGCAAGCTGCGCGTGCAGCCGCAGCCGGGCATGGAGCCGGCGGAGACTACGGTATTGGTCCGCTTTCGCCAAACACGAATGCTCAAGGCGCAGTGGATATTCTCAGCGACACCTTGGGCGTGGATTTTGGTCCGTACTTAGCCCGTGTGCTGGAAGACGTTCGGAGGAATTGGTACAACCTGATTCCCGAAGAGGCACGTTCCCCGTTGTTCAAGCAAGGTAAGCTTGCGATCCAATTCGTGATCGACAAGAACGGGTCGGTCGAAGGCATGAGACTGATCGCTCCATCCGGCGATATCGCTCTGGACAGGGCGGCCTGGGGCGGCATCACCGCATCGAATCCTTTTCCTCCGCTTCCCAAAGAGTTTAGCGGGCCCTATCTGGCGCTGCGTTTCCGCTTTTACTACAACCCCGACCGCGGCGAACTCAACTAGGGTGTGGAAGCTCCGCGGCGTCAAGCGCAAGGATTGGTCCTGCTCGCGGTCCTTATTCTTTTACTGTTGTTGGCAAGATATTGGGGCCGCATTTTTTGGCTGGCGCGGTGATTCCCCACCCTTAGCAGTATTCCGCAATAAAATGACCCAAGACTAACGTAAGTGTGCAAAACCACTTGGATTCATCTTTCTGAAATGGGAGTAATCGAGCCATCGGGCCGTTCAATATCTGTCTTGTAAGACACTGATTCTGTGACACTTGTTCATGCTGCGCGAAGTATGCAAAGAGTGTAAATTATTGAAATCAAGCAGCGTTGCTCTCCAGCCTCTCTCTTTTTCACAAGGATTTCCACAAAAGTTAGGAAATCTCATTGTGAGACTCTGACGTTTCTGTGACTCCTATCTGATACTTTCGTGACTCACACTCAGCACTAGTCAATACCGAGAGTGAGCTTACAGTAAAGTCATGATCAAGAGTGCGGCGCTTGCTCTTCTGTGCCTTTGCATCTTCGTGTCTGCAATAAGCTTTTGCCAAGGTCCCGCCAACGACGCTCAGACCGTAATTAGTGCTCAGTTCGGGTCGCAGTTCGTGCTATTGCAGAATTTTCCCGTGCTCACTGGAGACTTCAACGGCGATGGATCGGAAGATGCCGCCTTTGTGGTCACGTCGAAGGGCGGAGTTGATGTCGGCAATGACCGGTTCCATGTGATTGATCCCTCGAGCGAATACTTCGGTATCGGCGACCCTAAGATCACTTCACAATTTGCGTCTCCTTATCCTGGCGGTCCGCGATACGTCCTGATCATCCACGGCACCGGAAAAGAGGGTTGGCACGCCAAGGAACCGAAAGATCGTTTTGTGTTGATCAACATGACCTTCGACCATATTTCCGTCGGACACGTGCTGAAGAAGAAAAAGGTTTTTGACGATATCAGCGTGGAAGAAACCGGCGTTCTAAGTTCCTTTCTCTACTGGAACGGCCACAGCTATAAGTGGCAGCCCGGCCCTTCAGAGCTCTAGCGCAATCCCAGCGCGGCAAGGCTGTACAATGCGAGTTCTGCCCGCTGATCCATGCGCGTTCTCATCATCAGTGACATCCATGCGAACATTCATGCTCTTGATGCCTGCATCGAAGCCTTTCCCGCCCATGATGTTGTCTGGAATCTTGGCGACGTGGTCGGCTATGGCGCGAATCCAAACGAGGCAATCGCGCGCTCTTGCGAGTTAGGGAAGATTTTTGTTCGCGGCAATCACGACAAAGCCTGTTCTGGCGTCAGCGATCTTGCCGGATTTAATCCTGTTGCTGCGTTAGCGGCGGTCTGGACCAAAAAGATTCTGACTCCAGCCAACCTGGCCTGGCTAAAGGTTCTGCCCCAAGGTCCAATCCAGCCGGAAGACTCAACTAACGTCGCCTGTGTGCATGGCTCCCCCCTGGATGAAGATCAATACGTGATCAACCTTCACGACGCTATTGAGCCCCTTATGCACCCCGTAGCTGGCCATACCTTCTTCGGACACACGCATCTTCAAGGCGGATTCTGCAACAATGACGGCGATATTCATGCTCTTCGACCAGCCTTCCGCGATCCCAAACACCCGCAGCGCATCGAATTTCGCTTGGAAAAAGGCGTTCAATACATGATTAATCCCGGCTCCATCGGGCAGCCGCGCGACGGCGATCCGCGCTCCGGCTTCGCTTTGTATGATTCCGACGACAATCTTGCGATCTTTTATCGCGTTCCGTACAACATTCACGCGGCTCAAAAGGACATTCGCGACGCAGGTCTTCCGCCGCGGCTGGCTGAACGTCTGGCCGATGGCCGCTGACGTAAACTCTTTTTATGCCTTCTAAAGGTCGATCCGATTCCCACATTCCGTCCTTATTCAATGGAATCTCCGAGTCACCAAGCGCGCCGGAACGCGCCGCCGGTACATCTCCAGCGCAATGGATCACGGCAAATGTGGATGGCGGAGCGCGGGGAAATCCCGGACCTGCGGGCTACGGAGTGTATATTCGCGACGCCGAAGGTCAGCCCATCGCGCGATTAAGTGAATATTTAGGGCACAAAACGAACAATTTTGCGGAATATTCCGCGCTTTTAGCGGCACTTGAGTATGCAATTGCGCACAATTATCGCGCTTTGAAGGTCATTAGCGATTCGGAATTGATGGTCAGACAAATGACGGGAAGATACCGCGTGAATAGTGCCGACCTGAAACCGCTATATGACAAGGCGCGCAGTTTGGTCCGCCAGCTTGATAAATTTGCCATCGAGCACGTGCTTAGAGTCAAAAATCAGCACGCCGACAGGCTCGCAAATGCGGCAATGGACAGCGGAATGGGCAAGAAATAGGACCAAAAACTACAATTCGATCTCCAATCCTTCCGACGCGGCGCGCACTTTAGGGTAGTATTCGCTGGCTTTTTTCACCACGCTGTCCACCACAGCGTCATCATGATCGGGGTCGTGATGGAACAAAACCAGCTCTTTTGCGCCACTTTCCATCACGATATTCACGGCTTCGCGCCAGTGACTGTGGCCCCATCCGCGCTTTTTTGCCTCATATTCCTCGGGTAAATACTGCGCGTCGTAGATTAAAACGTCGGCTCCTTCGGCCAATTGACGCACATTTTTGTCGAAAACGGGGTGTCCAGGTTCGTTATCTGTGGCATAAACCACCACTTTTTCGGGCGTTTCGATGCGAAATCCGAGGCATCCCTGGGGATGATTGAGCCACATCGACTGCACTACGCATTCGTCGAAGGCGATGCGGTCTTCTTCGATGTCATAAAAGTTGCGATGAGCCGCCATTTCGCTCATGTCCACCGGGAAGTAGGGGTCCGACATCTGCTCTTCGATCGCCCGTTGCAGCCCTCGTGTTCGGCTGGAAGAATGGAAAAAAAAGTAGTTGTCCGGACTGCCGTACAATGGCCCAAAAAATGGGATCCCCTGGATGTGGTCCCAATGGAAATGGGAGAGAAAGACGTGCGCGTAGATGGGCTTGCCGGCAAATTCCTGGTTGAGATGTTTGCCCAGGTTGCGGAAGCCGGTACCGCAGTCGAAGATATAAATCTGGCCATTGATGCGGACTTCCACGCAGGAGGTATTCCCGCCATAGCGCAGATTTTCAGCCTGAGGAGTCGGCGTGGAGCCGCGCACCCCCCAGAATTTCACTCGCATCCCTATGACCCCGCTTCCGTCCAACTACCATAATGCCTGAAACTGAACCCGCGTCGTTCCGAGCGCCAAGCGCCCGAAATTAACAAAATTTTCGCTGAGTATACGCTAGCTAGGGCCTAAACAGTCAATTTACATGCACTTGGAAGATGTACAGGGAGTTACTAGTTGGAGACGCTGATTCCCCTTTGCCTCGTTTGACTGTCGAGTTCACCGTGGGCTAGCCTCAAAGTTCGCTCTTAGATTTTTGCCGGCTTCTGCAACCCGGGCTTTTTGCGCAGCAGACCGGATTTGGACTCCCGCTTTACGATCTTTTACGAGCTATGGATCACTCCAGATTCCACCTCAGATTCGCCTTCTTCCTGACCGTCTGCTGCCTTTTCGCCAGCACCATGACTGCCAGCATGCGTCCGACGCATGCTCAAAAGGCGATGGTGGTGAGCATTGAGTCCCTCGCCACCGATGCCGGAGTCGAAGTAATGCAGCAGGGGGGAAATGCGATCGATGCGGCCGTGGCCACGGGATTTGCGCTGGCGGTGGTTCATCCCCAGGCGGGAAACATCGGCGGCGGCGGATTCATGCTTCTTCGACTCTCCGACGGCAAGCTGCACTTCCTTGACTATCGCGAGAAGGCTCCTGCGGCTGCGACCGTGGACATGTACTGGGACAAGCAAGGCAATGTTGTGCCCGGCTTGAGCACGGTCGGATACAAAGCTATCGGCGTTCCCGGATCGGTCGCCGGCATGGTGATGGCCGAAAAGAAGTGGGGAAAGCTCGGCCTGGCCAAGGTCATGGCAGCCGCAATTCGTCTCGCGTACGCAGGGTTTCCCTTGCCTTGGGAGTACGCCCGAGATTTTCGCGACAAGCATCTTGGAGAGTTTCCCGAATCGAAACGGATCTTTCAACGCGATGGGAATTTCTACGAAGCCGGTGAAGTCTTCAAACAGCCGGAATTAGCGCGCACGCTGGAGCGAATCGCCGCCAATCCTGACGACTTCTATCGTGGGCAACTCGCCCAGCAAATCGTCGCTGCCGTGCAAAAAGGCGGAGGCATCATGACCGCGCACGATCTCGCGAATTACGAGGTCAAAGAGCGCGAGGTCATCCACGGAACCTATCGCGGCTACGACGTCTATAGCGCTCCCCCGCCATCGTCCGGCGGGGTCGCGCTGGTCGAGATCCTCAACATTCTCGAGAAATTCGATTTGGCGTCGCTAGGAGCGGATTCTGCGGAGGCGATGCATCTCACCGTGGAAGCCTATCGCCGAGCCTTCATGGATCGCGCCGACTTCATGGGTGATCCCGATTTCGCCAAAGTTCCGGTGGCACAGCTCATCGATAAGAGTTATGCCAATGCTTGGCGCGAATCGATCAATCCGCAGCACGCCAGCCTCAGCAAGGACTTGAAGCGGCCGGCTGGAAGCTTCAACGATCTCGACAAAGTCGCGAAGGCGGCTACCGCCGCTGAGCCAGACGAGACAACGCATTACTCGGCGGTCGATGGCGACGGCAACGCGGTGTCGGTGACCACCACCCTCAATGGCACCTTTGGCTCCGCAGTGACTGCGGAAGGACTGGGATTCCTGCTGAACAACGAAATGGATGATTTCGCGGCCAAGGTCGGAGTACCGAACATGTACGGACTCATTCAGGGACCGGCCAACGCCGTGGGAGCTAACAAGCGTCCGCTGTCGGCCATGACTCCGACGATTGTCACCAAAGATGACAAGCTTTTCCTGGTGCTCGGCTCGCCCGGCGGTCCGACCATCATCACCACTGTCGCCAACGTATTGATGGGCGTTCTCGATTACGGTCTCGATATCCAGCAGGCGGTCGATGCGCCGCGCTTCCACAATCAGTGGCTGCCGGACAAGGTGGCGGTCGAACGAAAGCGATTCTCCCCAGACACCCTCAAGCTGCTTGGGAGCGAAGGCCATGCCATAGACGACCACAACTTCTACTGGGGGGACTCGGAGTGCATCATGATTGATCCCAAAACGGGAGAGCGTCTGGGCGGCCATGACGAGCGGCATAGTTACGGAAAGGCGGCGGGATTCTGATGTTGCGGGCCATGTCCACTCACGTGCGCGTGCGCGAGCGCCTCCAGATCGCCCACCTGGAAGCAATGGTTCGCGGCGGCGCCCAGGCAATCGAACTCTTCTGCCAGAAAGAGCACTTCGACTACACCGACCGCTCGCGGGTCAAAGAGATTGCCGCCTGGTTTCGCGAGCATCCGGGCATGCTGCACTCCATGCACTCGCCCATTTACAGCGAACCCGATCACGGGCGCCACATGGCGCCGCCAGTAAACGTCGTCGCCGGCGAGAAGCGCCAGCGCGTCGCCGCCATGGATGAAGTCAAGCGTGCCATCGAATTCGCCGAACAGGCGCCCTTTCTCTTTCTGGTGCAGCACCTCGGTATCTCAAAGGAAAAGTGGGAACCGCGCAAGATGGAGTACGCCATCACCGCACTGGAACATCTGCGCGTCTTCGCCAAGCCGCTGGGTGTGACCGTGCTGGTGGAAAACATCCCCAACGAAATCGCCACTCCAGACCGCCTGCAGGAGATCGTGAGCACGGCACATTTTGACGATGTCGGGTTCTGCTTCGACGTAGGCCATGCCCATTTCGGGCAAGGCGTGCGGCAGAGCTTCGAAACCATGCAAGACAAGATTCGCTCCACGCACCTGCACGACAATCACGGCGAGCGCGATGAACACTTGTGGATCGGCGAAGGCACCATCGATTGGGAAGAAGGCATGTCGTTGC
>Ga0307479_10000959_pt1 | contig 26028 bp, 27 predicted proteins | sample atmos_gasesECM4C_FD_203743 | JGI IMG/M metagenome (GOLD analysis project Ga0307479, IMG submission 203743) | Hardwood forest soil microbial communities from Morgan-Monroe State Forest, Indiana, United States - atmos_gasesECM4C_515 | ecosystem: Environmental > Terrestrial > Soil > Temperate... | reverse complement strand
GCGGTAGACTTCGCCCATCCCGCCTGCGCCAAGCGGTGCCGTAATTTCATAAGGGCCTAGATGTGTACCCGGAGCAAGGGCCATAATTGTCCGCGATTATAACCCCGGGAAGCCTTCGTCGCGTGCCGCCAGCTCTCAAGTGCCTGGTTAACGCCGTTACCGGAGAAGTGGGTCCCGGTACCGACAGGCCCCAGTCACACGAACAGACGTATCAAAGCAAATCCTTTGGTACGGTTAGAGCATCAAGGAAAATAGTCTCAAAAATCAGCACTTGCGCGGTCGAATCTGACAACCATTTGATACACGACACTCGGCGGGAAATTACCTCAGACACCTTGGCAGGAACAGGTGATTCCGCTTCACGTCGCTTCGAGCGAGGAGGGATATGCCAGAACTCAGTGCCGATCCAAACGCACTGCCCGACCCTGCCAGCCTGATTACGACTCCGGGAGTGATTCGACGGAAGAAGTCAGCGCAGCAAGCCCGAAAGCAGACTCCCCGCGACCGAATTAAATCGGGGTAGCCTCCATCCCCGGAAGCACGTATTTGGCCATATGCGTGCGGGGCGTAAGACCTATGTCCGCAAACGCCTCCTGGAAGCCAGTGCGTATCGTTTTCAGCGTTTGCCACCCGGACCTTATTGCGCGGAGACTTTTCTCTGCTTCATTTCTTGCCGTATTTCATCGAATCTTTCTGCACATCCTTGAGAACGCTCTTGATGAGATGTGCGGGGTTGTTCCACAACAAAGAGATCAGCGCACCAGCGTTGTACCCGGCCGCGTAGCTTGCATCTCCTCCTGTTTGACTCGACGTGGTGATGGAGTGTTGCGAAACAACGTGGCCGTTCTGATCGTATGCGTGCAGAAAGAGGCTGTGTGATTGGATGACGTAGGGCGCTTCCACCGTATCAATTTCCGTGAGCGTTCCACTGTAGGTGAAGTTCCAGTTGGCACCGTAGGCATTCGTCACCGTTCCTGAGCCGAAAACGGGAGTAGTGCGGGCTTGCGTAACCGGCTGGAATCCTGCAAAGGCACCTTCGGAGTAGGTGTAAACGAGCAGGTAGCTTGGAACGCCGGGCACGGAATAGTCCGCATTTTCCACCAGGCACATACGCGGATAGTTCTTGAAATTTTTCTTCATAAACTCCTGGCCGGCCGGGGGAACGTAAAGCGCCAATCCTTGGGGCGTCAGGCCCGCGACGGTGATGACCTGGTCGCACAGGGCGCGATTGTGCGCAGCGGCTCTAGCAAGTTCCCCATCTGGCAGGCGCTCGTCTGCCCGAACGGTAACCAGGGAGGAAGGATCCGCCAGCGCCTTGCGCCATTCCTCCCCCGCCACTTCGTGGGGTGCCTTCTTCACCGCGCCTACGGCGTTGTAGCCGGCGACTAAACTGTTGTACAGCATCACTTCCCATCCAAACATCAACCTCCGGGCCCTGAGCGCCTCCGGCAGTTCACGATTGCTGTTTAACTGTTCGCTGTCTTCGGCACACCCACGGAGACCTTGAAGTACAGGCTGGAAGTCCGGAGGGGGACTCTTCCACGGCTCGTTATTTTTCAGTGCGGCATCAACTCTCTCTGCTAGCCGATCCAAGTCTCGGCATCGTGCCGACCTGACCGGAGATGCCGCAGCGCGATACATCTTTTGAAAAGCGTCAGCCCGCAGCAATTCCCAAACTGCGGCAACCCGCAGTGCTTCCTCTCGTTGAGACGGCTTCTCGGTTAGATCGTAACAATCGATTAAGGCATCCCAAACCGAGTCGCTGTCTTCGGGCGGAGCTGTTTGTGTTTGGGTGGAAGTTCCGGCGTGCCGAATGGCCGTAAGGATAGGATCGTTTTTCTCCTCTTCCTCTCTTTCCGTGTTAGCAATCGCACGGATTCTGTTCAGTACCTCCGTAGGCGGCACCGCTAGCGTTCCGTTGTTCCTGCCTTCGAGTGCGCCATCAACCAACGCAGCCAAAGTGTCGAGGTTCTTGCATGCGGGCACTACCGCTTCTGGTTTTTTTCGATGGGCTGTTTTTGTGGCGTCCGATGATTTCTCTTGTGCGGGAGCAGAAGAGGCAAGGAGCAGGAATGCCGAACAGAAAAGGACTCGCTTCATATATGCCCTTCTTGCCGCGTCAGAGCGCCCCAACCTGGCGCGGCCATCAACTTCATCAATCCCAGAACTAGCAGCGTCGCTATCAAACCCTCAGCGACATAGACTCTGTTTTCGCAACCGGCTAGTGGCACTCCGTCATCGTCAGCATGGGAAGTGTGAAAGATTCTCAGGATGATGAGGCCGAGGGGAACGAGAATCCCAATCAGAATGTCCATATCGCCTCCGCCATTCATTGGCTGGGCGCCCGACATCAAAAACGACCCGTAATCTCATTCGGTGGTGCTCGTAACGATACTACGGGAGACTTCCGCTTGGAAACATCTTCCAAGTGGCTACGCTGAGACAGAAATTCGGGAAACGGCTGCGTCAGATTCGAGAGCAACGCCGGATGACACAGGAACGATTTGCAGAGGCCCTCGATCTCTCGGTGGACTTCCTGAGCCTGATCGAGCGTGGGAGGAATGCCCCTTCTTTTGAGACGTTAGACAAGATCGCCAAACGGTTGAGGATGTCGGTTTCGGACCTCTTCATCTTCGACCGTAACTGATAGTGGGACCACAAAACTGGCACGCGCTTCCGCCAAAAACCCCGTCGGAACCGCGCCCGTAAGTCCTTGCGCTCTAGCAGCCGATTGAGCGGTTTCGCACCCGCCAGAAACAGTTGTTTTTGAAGGAGGCGCGGTATTCTCTCTACATAGAGGCTAGCCGACCGGCCATGATGGAGAGAATCTCTCAACGTACCGAGGACGACTGTGTCATCTGTGTGTTAGCGATGGTCATGGGGCCCCCTTACAACTACGAAACCCGATGGCCGTGGAGTGAACGTAATTCGGCGCATCCCATGCGCGGGGATGAAAGGCGTGCCTTCTTCCGCTGCGCCATCCACGTCCGTCAGAACCATTTGACCGTGCCAATGCAATTGTTCGGGAGTGTCCGTGTCGTTGTGGACATCGACGGTCGCCGGTTGGCCCTCTTTGAAACGCAACAAGGGTCCTGGGAATTGACTGTTGTAAGTGTTCGTGGAAACGATGTGCTTGGGAGCAATCTCGACCGCACTCGCTGCGATGTGTAGCGTATACTCTGGCGCGCTGCCTTCGGCCTGGCTGGCAGCTGCCCGTTCCCCGGCCAGACCACGCAAACCTCTGGAACCGAACAATCTCGCACCCGCGACTGTTCCTGCCATCTTGAGAAAGTGCCGTCGAGATGTAACTTCTTTGCTCACGACCCTGCCATCCTAGTTTGCTCTCACTGGTCGACGCAAACGGTCGTTCAAGTCGCACTGGACGCGGGACTGTTCTGACTATGATAGGCATGGGCTTCTCTGTGCCCAAACTATCTGTCGCCGAGTTGGACAAATCGACGGACCAGATAGCGAATCGACGTTCGGTCGCCAGCGGGGTTTCACTAGCTACAGTTGTTTTTCTCGTGCTTATTCACTTGAATTAATAAAGAATCTTAAGTACGGTTAAGCATGCGAAGGGTCCCGATGAATAGAACTCGGTCCATGACCAAGCCCCTTTTAGTACTCTTAATATTTGTTCTTGTCGGATCGTTTCTTTTTCTCTTGCCCGTAGCAACCTTTTCCCAGGGTGAAACTACCAGCGCGATCGTCGGCCAAGTGAGCGATGCCAGCGGCGCGGCAGTGCCTGGGGCCGCGGTGACGGTCACGAATAAGGAGACTGGACTGAGGCGAAGCGCAAGTACCGATGACTCGGGCCGGTTCAACTTTCCACAACTGAAGCCCGGCGCGTACTCGGTCAAGGTGGAAGCACAAGGCTTCGAACCACAGCAGAAAGAAGCTGTTTCTGCTGGCTTAGGCCAGAAGCAAACTGTCGATTTCATTATCAGGGTTGCCCAAGCTAAGGAGAGCATCGAGGTCACGAGCGAAGCCGCGATTCTCAATCCGGAGAATGCAAATACCTCGACGAGTCTTAATGCACGCGCGCTAGAAGACCTTCCGAATCCGGGCGGCGATTTAACCTATCCCCTTCAGTTTGCCGCGGGCGCACTGGTCAATACGGCCGGCAGCAGCAACGATTTTGTTGGCGGCACGAATGGGTTCGGCAACGTGGAGTTCAATGGCCTGCCCGCTCTCTCGAACGGTTACATCGTAGATGGACTGGAAACAAACGATCCGCTGACCAACTTGAACAGCGGACTCTCGACAAATCTTGTCCTCGGACTGAATTCAATATCGGAAGTCACCGTCAATACGCTTTCCTATGCCGTCGATCAGGGGCGATATGGAGCGTCCCAGGTCAACTACGTTACAAAGTCCGGCTCGAACCAGTTCCATGGGAATTTGTATGAATTGTGGAACGGCTCGAAGTTCAACGCAGCCAACTATTTCACGAATGCTACGCCAGGAAGTCACAAACCGCGCTCGACGGTCAACCACTTCGGCGGGAGTGTGGGCGGGCCCATTATCCACAACAAGCTGTTTTTCTTCTTCGATAGCGAGTGGGTGCGGATCGCGCTTCCCATTGTCACAGCCACTACCGTTCCAACCCCTGCATTTCAAAATTACGTCTTGCAGCAACTCCCGCTGGGTGGGACCGATTCTGTCACTGGGTCGGTCTATCAGCCATCACCACAGTCCGTCCCGTTCTATCAAAAGATGTTTTCGCTCTACGGAAATACCAGCGGAACGTCTCTCAGGGTACTTGGCTGTCCGTTCGATGTGGGCGGAGGTTTGCCCGCAATTGCGAATGATGGAGACGGTTGCGCGAATCGCCAAAGCGTCTCGCATTCGAGCGATGATCGTGAGCAAGTACAAACCGTTCGAATTGATTACAACATCAATGAAAAGAACACCGCCTGGTTTCGCTTTCAGATGGATACCGGGGTTCAAGCTGCCTATACCGATCCCATCAACCCTTTGTTCAACTCTCTTTCGCCCCAACCCCTGTACTCCTTTGCGGCGGGATATACCCACGTCTTTTCGCAGAATCTCGTGAATTATTTCAACCCGGCATTTTCCTGGTACGAGAGCCTATTTGGGCCGGCGGATTTTCAGAAGACTCTCTCGGCGTTTCCCATCGTTCTGCAGGGCAGTGGTGCGAATGCCCCGTTCACAACGGTCGGGGGGCTTGACAACACCTGGGTCCAGGGAAGACGCGCCTCCCGTTTCTTTATCAACGACAATCTCGCTTGGAGCCACGGGGCGCACGAACTACGCTTTGGAACCAACACCCGAATTTTTCGCCTGAACGACTATGACTTCGGGCAGGGAACCGTCTCAACTGTAACCTACAGCACCCTGCCGCAATTCATTTATGGAGTCGCATCGACAGCGACCAAGACCTTCCCCACCTCAGCAAACGAACCCTTCAACTTCCTCAATCTCGATCTCTACGCACAGGATACATGGAAGGTCACCAAGAAGCTGACGTGGACCTTCGGGCTACGAGATACATTGAATTCCAATCCGTTGAATCCGCATCAGCATATCGCTCGTCTTCGCGGCTCCTTCGATTCCATCTCGCATGATGTGAATCAGCCTTTGAATGCCGCCATCCAGACCAATCTCGGCAACGTGTTTTCCTCGACGCCCCTCGCAATCCTGCAACCTAGAACAGCCATCGCCTGGCAGTTTGAACCCAAGACCGTGCTGCGTGCTGGCTTCGGGGTTTTCAGCGACATATTGCCTGGCACCATCGCCGATGTGGTTGGCGTCAACCCACCCTACGTTAAGACTTTCCAGGGCGGACTTCTTGGAACCGTTGGTGGGACAGCCATCGCGCCGGGAGTGCCCAACAGTGCGATTGACGCAACCGTGGCCGCCAATCAAACGTTCAGTTCAGGATTCACACAGAGCCAGCTTTCCTGTGCATCGGCACAAGCGAATCCCGCAACTTGTCTTCCTCCGGTCGCCATCGCGGCGGTACCCGATGGAAAACTTCACGCGCCATACTTCATGGAGTGGAGTCTTGGCCTAGAACATCAGTTGGGAACTACGGGAAGCCTCCACGCACAATACGTTGGCACCCGCGCGGTAAACCAGCCGTATCTGACGCAGGTAAACGGCTACCAGACAGTTTGCGATGGATGCTTCGCGCCGTTTCCTTTTGCGCAATCTAACGATCCCCGATTCGGGGAAGTAACGCAATTTTCCACGGGTGCGGACAGTCACTATAACGGTCTGCAAATGACAGCGATGGAGCGTTTTGGAAACGGCTTCATGGGACAACTGAATTACACTTGGAGCCGTTGCATGGACACCGTCTCAAACGGCGGATTCCTACAGTTCTCGGCCGGAGCAATCCTGTCCCCTCTTCCCGGAAATTTGGCACGGGACTATGGTCCTTGCGATTACGACATACGGCACAATTTCAACGCTCAATATATCTATCAATTGCCGGTCAGTGTCCAAAATCGGTTTCTCGGCTATGGACTGAACGGCTGGCAGGTGTCGGGAACCGTGTTTTGGCATAGTGGGATTCCGTTCTCCGTTCTGAGTACGCCGTATTCTGCAAATGGAAATGGCATTGTGAACGGCAGCGGGCCACAATTCGCAAGCGTTGTTCCCGGTGTGCCGCTCTATGAACACAATCCTATTCCAGGTGTCACCCAACCGGGCACGGTTCAGTGGCTCAATCCCGACGCCTTTGTCTCTACCGTGGACCCGAGTACTGGAGCGTGCTTTGGAGGCGACAGCACTAAGAACTGTCAATTCGGGAACCTCGGTCGTAACGCGCTGCGCGGTCCCAATTTTGTATGGAGTGACTTCTACCTTACGAAATCGTTTTCTTTGACCGAGCGTGTGAAGCTGCGGTTTGACACTCAATTCTTCAATGTATTCAATCATCCGAATTTCGGACTTCCAAGCATGGTGCTGGCCGGCATTCCAGGAAAGCCCACTACCCAGACTGGATTTGGAGCGCTTACTTACACGACCTCTCCGCCGACTGGCTTACTCGGCGTCGGTTTGGGTGGTGATAGCACGCCCCGCATGATCGCGTTCCAATTACGCCTGGAATTTTAGACCGGGGCTATCGTTGAGAGAACCACGACCGGTTTTTTTCGCGGAGTAGAATAATTGTGATTCCTTTATGACCACAGCGACGACATCTCCGTTGTCTGACGTTTCACGGAAAGCTCTTCAACTCCAGGTCATCACACTTATCTGGATGAGCGTGGAGGCCGTCGTATCTCTCGGGACGGCTTGGACTTCGCACAGCCCCGCGCTGTTGGCTTTCGGCGGGGATAGCTTGATTGAACTGCTTTCGGCAGCCGTTGTGTTCTGGCGTTTTCGCTTCACTTTGGGTGAGGCGCGGGCGGCCCGAATCGCAGGAAGCTTGCTTTTCGTATTGGCAGGCCTCGTGGCGCTGACTTCGGTTTTGAATTTCTTGGGATACCGCGAGGCGCAGCGTAGTCTAGTTGGAATCGGAGTCCTGCTTGCCGCTGCCGTTATGATGCCTTGGCTGGCGAGCCGGAAACGAAAGTTGGCAGTAGTCACATCAAGTGCCGCTTTGAAGGCCGATGCTGCGGAATCTGCCCTCTGTGGCTACATGGCGTGGATTGCTCTTGCGGGACTCGCAGCGAACGCCGTCTGGATTAAACCGATGGCTGACCCTATCGCTGCTCTGGCCCTGACTCCCCTCATCTTGCGGGAGGCATGGGAAGCCGTTCATTCGCCCAAATTAGGCTGCGACTGCTGCTGAGTGCTCGCAAGCGCAAGGATCGAGCCGCTCGCGCCAGGTCTAAAATAATGCTTGACCCCGTACCGTAGTCCGGGGTTTAGACTTCAATCAGAAAGCGATTGCCGACATGAAGTCACTAACAATCGGTCGTCTCGCCAAGCAGGCCGGGGTCAACCTGGAAACGGTTCGTTTCTATGAGCGAAGAGGTTTGCTGCCAAGACCGCCCCGCAGTGCATCCGGTTATCGTTTGTTTCCGGCAGAGGCAGCGCGCCGATTGAAATTCATTCGGCGAGCCCAGGAACTTGGCTTCTCACTTGCCGAGATCGCAGACCTACTGGCACTCCGCGTGTCGCGACGCACAACCAGCGCGGAAATCCGAGCGCGAGCCAAAGCCAAGATCACCGACATAGAAGCGAAGATGAGAAGTCTTGACTCCATGAGGAAGACACTGGTAAAACTCACAAAAGCATGCGACGGATGCACGCCAGTTGCGCATTGTCCCATTCTCGAAAGTCTTGATGGGGAGGGCGCGTGAGCACCAGCTGGAGACAGGGCATGCTCGCGCTGCCCAGCATCGGTGTCTCGATCCTCCCCAAATTAGCCTGTCCCGCTTGCTGGCCAGCCTACGCGGGTTTGCTGACCTCCATTGGTCTCGGTTTTTTGATCTCGACTGTTTATTTGCTTCCGCTGACTGCCGCTTTTCTTTTGCTGGCTTTGGGTGTGATGTTGTTCAGGGCAAAAGCTCGTCGCGGATACGGGCCGTTCTTCCTTGGAGTCCTTGCTGGGATCGGGGTCCTAGTCGGCAAGTTTGTGTGGGAGTCCGGTCCCACCATGTACGGTGCAGTCGGGTTGCTGGTTATCGCTTCGCTCTGGAACACATGGCCGCGGCGTGACAAACGCGACGAGGCGAAAACCTGCTCCAGCTGCAACTCAGAAAAAGTCCAAAGGAGCATCTAGGAGAACATCATGGCTACAAAAAAGAAAATAGAGGTATTCAGTGCGGGTTGTTCAACGTGCAAGGAAACGATAGAGGTAGTCAAAAGACTAGCTGGTCCTTCCCATGAGGTAGTCGTCCACGACATGCACAAGTCTGAGGTAGCGTCCAAGGCGAAGCAGTACGGCGTCCGCAGCGTGCCAGCGGTCGTTATTGACGGCAAACTCGCAGGCTGCTGCGCCGGTCGTGGCCCGGACGAACACGTCTTGCGTTCGGCACTCTCGTAACCATCCGTCCCGTCAGCAGTTCGAAGACATAGGGCCGTTCCAAAACACAGACGCCGTTACATCACTCCATTCGGAGCGCAATCATTGGGTCGACCTTGGTCGCACGCCGTGCTGGAAAGTATCCTGCAGCCAACGCGACTCCAAGCAATATCAGCGCGACGACCGTAAACGTCGCGGGATCGGCCGCGCTGACTCCATACAACAAGCCAGCCGAAAGCCGAGTCACAGCAAGCGCGGTGACCAGCCCCCCGATCATTCCGATAACTGTCAACATGAACCCTTGCCCAAGGATAAGCCTGAAGATGTCGCTCTGCTTTGCGCCATGCGGGAGCGGAGATCGATCCCGCCACAGGAGCCTTGGCCCCTCCCCTTCATTTGTCAACTACATTCGAGCATGGGCCGAGTGGCCAAGCCATTCACGGATTTCTATACGCGCGCGAGAAGAACCCAACGCAGTTGCGGCTGGAGGCTGCGGCGGCGCGGCCGCTTTGGTGTTCTCCTCGGGGATGGCAGCTGCGGCAGCTCTCCTGCAGACGCTGGACAATGAAGCGAGTTCTAAAGGCAAGTGGGCGTCTCATCTTTGTGTCGAGCATGGCCGCGCTCCCGAGTCCAGAGTTGCTGCTTGGCAGGACCGGCTCACTCCTCTATGGAAGCGTATCGGGGGCGGCTGCCACTTGAACCGGAAAGTGGACGCGTTGCTGACAGAGGCGGGTTTTACGATTGACGAGTTGAGGACCGCTTATCTTCCCGGGCCGCGGCCAATGACCTACACATACCAAGGATTCGCTTATGTATAAAGGGGAAGACTGCTGTCCGGGCTTCTCATGGGCCATGTTGCCCGACCACTTTGCCGAATGCTCGGCCATTCGTAGAAGTGCGTCTCGTTGCAACGGTCATGAAATCCATTGCGCTCGTTCAATCGAGATTGATTTCCGTCCCGCTAGAGCCAAAAGGCGCCACCCCTGAGGCTCATTTTACTTCTTATTGCCGCCTTTTGCCGCCCGACAAATCGCTAAGTTATTAGAGGGAAACGAGGTTACTGGAGCGGGCGATGGGAATCGAACCCACGTCCGAGGCTTGGGCCTGCGCAGCTTCTAAGATCCGCTCGGGACAACATCTAATGTTTAGACTTTTTCCATTCCCCGCCCTGCTACACTCTGCACATGGGCAGGAAGCACGACCGGCAGGTACTCCGGAGACTGCTGGAACGTATTGTCCAACACGGCGAGGAGTGCTTGCGCGATGTAAGGAAGCCTGTGCCCGGTCAGGAGATGGCCGATCCTGAAGATGTGAAGCAGTTCCTCGCCCGGGCGCATCGCCTACTGACCAAGAAACTTCTAGAGATGCCCACCCCATCGAAGCGCATTCGCTGAAACCTACCCACCGGTTTTCCACCGATTCGCAGCAGCCCTGTGCAGACGAACCAGCTCGACATCGGAGCAGACTTTCTGGAGGATTCTCTTCGCCGTTCTTCGGGCCAAGCCGTCCAATAAAAGCTCACCCCTCAAGCGTGATTTGGTCCAGCCCTGTGCGAAGCGCCGCCTCACGCTTTCCACGAACGCCGGCGGCACCGGTGGTACGCGCTGGCGTGGGTTTCGCAACTCTCCTCGCTCTCTCATCCTTCGTGTGTATTCCCTGGCTTGCTCGAGTTGCGCAGCCGACGGATCGCCATACCCCTGCAGCCGACGCACTTCCTCTGGATCTTCCTCAAATTTCCGAACAAGCTTCAGGAGCCAGGCGTGATCGATGCCGAAGTCCCGGGCCCACTTGCGGCCAGCCGGCTTGTTGCGATCGCGATTGGTCCACCACCACAAAACGAACCGCCTGATGATGAGTGATTCCTGTGGGCTTCTCAGCGGCCGCGGCTTGTGATAGCGCGGCGAAGCGAACGCTTTGCTAAGGTTCTCCCAGCTCGCCTCAAACGCGCGGTCTTTCCTGCGTTGCGCTTCAGCTTCTTTTTTCTGCCTCCACCACGAACGTACGGAAGTTTCCTCGTTCACGTGTCCCTCTTCCCCCTCGCCTTCTTGCGGAGTCACCACCGTCCTCATGCTTAACCTAACATGGTTTTAAAGGACTTAGCGGATTGGTCTCTACTCCAAAGCGTCCTTTTGGCAAATTATCCCACCCATTTTCGCGCTACTTTGCAAGCACTCTGGAGGGTTTCAGCCTCTCAGGAACAAGAATATCGTCTGTATTCATGCGGGTTTTCGTGATTCTTGTTCCCGTAATTCGTAGCGCAGCAGGTTGCCTTTGCAACCCTCCCCGCTCTCTACTACTTTCCCGCTGGCGCAGAGATTTTTAAGGGCTGTGCGCTTGTGAGCTGTCTTGCCTTTAACGTTGGTTTCGATCTCCTCTCGCGTTTGTGGCTCTTCGCTCCGGCGCAGGTAATCGAGGATCTGTTCGCTGATTCGGATCACCGCCTTATCCTCCGGCGACACTGAAAGGGTGGGAAGTTCGACTCCATAGTCAGCAAACCATCGGCGTGCATCTTGCACATCTTCGGGCTCCAGAACGCTTAGCGCCTCGCTAAGCAATTCCCGTGGAAGGTCCCGCACCCGCGTCCTTAGACAGTATTTACAATGCGCCGTTGAATGCTTCGCCATCAAGATCAGCGCCTCAGCCGTTTCGGCGGTCATTGAGTTACTCCCTCTGGCCGTGGCAATGCGCTCTTCGAGTACTTCTGCAAAAGTTCTTTGGCTCCTGCACATTTGCGGCGAGCAAGAATCTTCAAAATCTCAATATCCCGCCAGGGTAACGGGCCCCGCTCAGCTTCTTGTTTAATGCGCTCGATATTTTTGAGCGCTGCAGCGGCAAACATGGTTGCTTTTTCAGCCGCCCGGGCTTGCCGCTCTTCCTGTGGCGTCATTTGCCGGCACTTCTTCAGGATCTCTTTCGCTCCTGGGAATCCATGCTTGGCGAACAGCTTGAGCGTTTTGATCTGCCAGTGGTTCAGCGGACCGCGTTTGGCCTCCTGCCTCAGCTTCTCGATCTGGCGGAGCAATCCCGGAGTTACCATGACATCCAGGAGTTCTCGCATCGTCATCTCCCGGCCCGCGGCCTTCGCACGTGCACGGATTTGCTTTGCTCGCTCCTCGGCTCGCCATGTTTCTAGCCCATCGAGATAGTGGCTCAACAGTTGGTGTGACGTACCGAGCTCGCCGGCAAGCACTCTTAGTGATGGCCTCTCGTCTGCCGGCATCTGTCTCCATGCGCTGAGCCTCTGCCGGAATTCAGTCGCGCGTGATTCGTACGCAGGTTTCCTCCCTGAAAATGTGCGTTTCTGTGTTTTTTGCGCGTCACTCACCTTGCACCTCCTTTGCTCAGCGGCAAATTGCTAAACTTTAGCTCCGGCCTGAACCGTTCCCGCAACAGTGCAGCCTTAACTTGCCGCTCGGCTCTCAATTCCTCACGCAATTCCCGCTTACGTTCCCAGACTTGTTGTAGGGTCTCCCAGAGTGCCTGTCTTTCACTGACATTCCCGGATTTCCCGCGTTCTTTTTTGTGCATGGCCCACAGGTAGTGCCCTACCCGGATGAGTTTCAATTCGCGCCAGTCAATGTCGTGCCTGTCGTTGCGCCGCATCTTTCATCCCTCGCTGTGCCTTGATTCGGGAAAATATTTAACCTTTAGATTCGATTTGTACGCGCACCCCGCATTACTCCAGCCGGTCCACCAGCTTGCGCACACGCCGATGGCCCAGATTGCTATCACCCGCCAGGAAGTGCGGTTTTCAGTCCCAGAAGCGTCATTCGGATGGATCGGTCCACGCTACCGAAGCGCATTTTTAACTCGTTGCTCAAAAGTTCACCGGCAAACAGATCAAATGGGGGGTTGTTACGAGGTCAATCAGTTGAGGACGGAGCCGTAACGATTGCGCGGGCGGCGGTTTCGGTGACGTTTCCGGCGCGATTCATGCTGGCGGCGGCGATGAATCCCTGCCCTTGCGGATATTTCGGCGATCCGACGCGGGACTGCCACTGCACGCCGCCGATGATCCAGCGGTATGTATCAAAGATTTCCGGCCCGCTGCTCGACCGCATCGATATCCACATCGAGGTTCCCGCGGTGAAATACAAAGAGCTGCGAGCGCCATCTTCAGCGGAGGACTCTGCAGCGGTGCGGCAGCGGGTGCTGCGAGCGCGGGAGCGGCAACTCGAACGTTACAGCAGTGAAAAGAAGATCTACTCTAATGCCCAGATGGTGCCGAAGATGCTCCGGAAGCACTGCGCGATTACGGCGGAGGGAGAGAAGCTACTGGAAAATGCCATTACGCGGCTGGGGCTTTCGGCCCGCGCGCATGACCGAATCCTGAAAGTGGCGCGGACGATTGCCGATTTGGATGCAGCAGCGAGCATTCAACCGCGGCACCTGAGCGAAGCCATTCAGTACCGCACGCTAGACCGCTCCTATTGGGCGTAAAGTAGGACTGACAGATAGCCTGCCTTACCCGGCGTCCATTGACTTGTGTTTATGTGCTATGTTACGCATGACTGTTCTCGAAAAGAGGTCTTTCGGGCCGCGACGGGGCAACGCGTGACGCCAGAAAGCAAGCATCTCGAGGTCACTTTGGAGACTCAGGTCGAAAGCGTTAACCTTGCCGAAGAGATGTGTCTGCGCGTGGCGGAAGCGGCGGGATTCGGCGAAGATGAGTGTTACCGCATTGGAATGTCTGTGCGCGAGGGCGTGATCAACGCATTTCACTACGGAAACCAGGAACGCCCGGACAAGAAAATTTATCTTGCTGTGGATTTGACCCAAGACAAGATGACGATTCATGTCGTGGACGAGGGGCGGGGCTTCAATCTCCGGGATGTGCCGGATCCGCTGGCGGAAGAGAACCTGCTCAGCACTTCGGGGCGGGGCATATTCTTGATGCGCGCATTCATGGATGAATTTGACGTGGTGCCCGGGCGCACGGGCGGGGCGGAGATCATCATGTCAAAGAAGCTGCCCGGTGGGGGCAGCCCATCTCCCAATGGTCAGGGCGGAGGCGGCGGCCAGAGCGCCGCAAGGCGCCAGCGAAGCTAGAAGAAAGTAAAGTCATGACATTGCGTGCCACCTACCGTGACGCCGGACCGGTAACGGTCGTTGATTTCAGCGGACGAATCACACTGGGCGATGGCAGCGCGCTGCTGCGGAAGATGCTGCGCGATCTGTTGGAACAACAGCGCACGCGGATCGTGCTGAATCTCGGCGACGTAGACTATATCGACAGCTCGGGAATCGGCGAACTAGTGAGCGGCTATACCTCGGTAAAGAACCGCGGCGGAGAGCTAAAGCTCCTGAACCTGACGAAGAAGGTGCACGATCTGCTCCAGATCACCAAGCTCTATACTGTCTTCGAAGTGCACTCCGACGAGCACGCCGCCGTGCGCAGTTTCCGGTAACTCCCGCGGGGCGAGAAGAATCCAGGTTGTTTCAGCTTTCCAATCGGATATTCAAGTCTGGACTAGCTGCGAATTTTATGGCAGCATACGCCCCGCGTTTGCAGACACAGAAGTACCGCGCCCTATCGAAGACCTTTGCGACCATCTCTTTGAATGGGTAACCGCGGAGCAGTTAACCCCGCCAGCGGCCCTTCCGGCTCGACGCTATTCCAACGGCAGAGGAGTACCGAAGTTGAGCAAAGAACAAGGTGTAGTGAAGTGGTTCAACGCGTCCAAAGGGTATGGATTTATTCAGAGACAATCGGGCGAAGATGTTTTCGTTCATTTCTCCGCCATCCAGACGGACGGCTATAAGACACTGAACGAAGGGCAACAGGTGGAATTCGAAGTGAAGCAAGGGCCGAAGGGCTTGCAAGCGGAAAATGTGACTCCCCACAGCTAATTGAATAATGGAAATGGATTCAGGGCCTCGCTGGGCGGCGGGGCCCTTTTTCTATCTGTACGCGTCGCGGAGAAAGCCAAATTGCGGCACAATCTTGCTGATGGACATCCTTACGCGAAGCGGTGCGGTAACGGCGTGGATTGTGGACCGCGCGAAGGCGGAGGGATTCGACCTTTGCGGCGTGGTGCGAGCAGAGAAATTTCCGGAATTGGCTCACACGTCGGAGTGGCTCAAGCGCGGCTATGCCGGAGAGATGAAGTATCTCAGCGACCCTCGCCGGAGTGATCCCCAGAGCGTCCTTGACGGGATTCGCAGCGTCATTGTGTGCGCGCTGAATTACAACACCGCGAGGCCGTATTCGACAATCGCGGCGGCAGACGCAGAATCCGGCGAGCCGCGCGGTTGGATATCGCGCTACGCTTGGGGACAGGATTACCACGAGGTGCTGCGCGAGAAGCTCGAGTCTCTTGTGACGGCGATGCGGGGGCAATATCAGCGGCCGTTCGAGGCGCGAGTGTATGCGGACACCGGGCCGCTGCAGGAGCGCATCCTTGCGAAACACGCGGGGCTGGGGTGGATCGGGAAGAACACGCTGCTGCTGAATCAAGGGCTCGGCTCCTTCTTTTTTCTTGGTGTGATATTGACCACGCTCGAACTCGCGCCAACCCTCGCGGCTGGCGAGGCTCTTCCTCCAGACCTTTGCGGAACTTGCCGGAGGTGCATCGACGAGTGCCCGACGGAAGCTTTAGTAGAGCCCTACGTCATGGATGCGCGACGCTGCATATCTTATTTGACGATTGAATTGCGGGGGAGCATTCCTGAGGAGTTGCGCGAGCCAATGGGGTGGCAAGTGTTCGGTTGCGATATTTGCCAGGACGTTTGTCCGTGGAATCGCAGAGCGCCGGTGACGGAAGCGGCACAATTTCAGGCCCGGGTTTTCGCTGCCGATAATGGAAGACAGGCCAGAACGGTTGATTCACCCGGCAGCGAGCAGACGCAAGAGCAATCGTTCTTCCTGCCGGCGCTGGAGTGGCTGGCAGGAATGAGCGAGAAAGAGTTTCGACAGTTTTTCAGGGGCAGCCCGGTTAAGAGAACGAAGTGGCGAGGGCTGGTGAGAAATGTTTGCATTGCGCTGGGCAATTCTCCGTTGCGGCGCAACACCCCTGGTCATGAGCGGATTCGCGCTCTCCTCGAGCGACTGTCGGCCTCGGCCGAGCCGTTGATTTCCGAATCTGCCCAATGGGCGCTCTCACGCATCGAATAAGGGCACGAGGCGCGTAATTCAGCCGAGCTAGTTAGCTGGCTTTCTTCGGCGCAGCTACCGAGTGGCAGACAACATCAGCTAGAAGCCTTTTACCTTTCCCGCCTTCTTATAGCATTGCCAAATGATGTGCCACCCCAGAAGTATCACGACTAGCATGGTGGCCCATGCCCAGCTTGATTGAATTCCGAGATTGCCCCCGGCGAAGTACGTAGAATGGGTATTGAGCATCGCCCAGATCAGCGGGAGCGAGAGGTAGGTGTTGTGTCGTGATCTCGAGCCCGCTAGTGCGACAACTGCCGCATCAGGCGCTTGGCCATTCTTGATGGCCGTGATGATTTTCTGCTGACTTGGCCAAATCCTGAACCAGACGTTAAAGGCCATGATCGTACCGAACATCGCCCCGGTGTGGATCAGGTAGGCGCGATAAGTGAAGTGAGCCCACCCAGCCATCAGGAAAAGCACAACACCGACGAGGACGAAACCCACTGTGGCGAGCACCTTTATGTTCTTTACCAGCGCAGACTTTGCCAGCATGTCATAGAGAAACACCGCAAGAAAGGTTACGGCCACCATCACGATTGTGCCCGGTCCCCAGCCCGCATCTGGATTATCCAGAAGAACAGTCTTGTTGTTATAGAAGACGATACCCAGGAGCAGCAATCCTGTAACCCAGGTCCAGGCCGCACCCCACCGAAACCAGAAGAGCGCGCGTGGCATTAATTCCGGCACGACTTTCTTCTTGGAATCCGCGTCGAGTGTTGCTGTGAACGGTCCGTTCACGAAGTTGAAAAAATAGAGCAACCCAATCCATACAATCCCGGCAAAAACGTGCAGCCAACGGAAAACTTGGTCCCAACCACTCAGATTGGTCATGACGTTCTCCTTTGAGTTTGACCCTGACGGCCGCGGGTTAAGACTGGCGCAGTTCCGCGCTTTGGCACCGAATGCCTGCGAGTGATGCGCATTATACCCACCGAGCCAAAGTGGTGCTAGTAAATACCGAAATGTCTCTGACATTCTGCCTCTATCGCCAGAAACCGTTGTGCTGTGAGCTGCGCCCCTCGAGATTTCGCCGGCGTTTTCTTAAGGGCTCGCAGGTTGCCACGAGTTCGGTAATTCCGCAGACCGGACAGGTTGTCCCTTTCTTTGGCGGAGTTATCACAGCGCCTGCACAAGTTGTATAATCCAGCTGGCAGGTCGATTGACATTCCGTACTGCTGGAGTTTCTATGAATCGTCGCACGTTCTTGTTCAATACGGGAATCTTCGGCGCAGGATTGCTCGGGGCGGGAAGCTCTGCGCCCGGTATTTTGCGCGCCGGCACTAAGATCAACTCAGATTCAAATCTCAAACTGGGAGAAAAAACTGTGGCTTTTACCTTGCCCCCATTGCCCTATTCGTTCGACGCACTTGAGCCCTATATTGACGCCAAAACGATGGAAATCCATCACGACAAACACCATGGCGGCTACGTCACCAACCTGAACAAGGCGCTGGAAGGCCACGCCGACCTGCAAGCGAAGTCCATCGATGATCTTCTGAAAGGCCTCGATTTGATCCCCGACAACATCAGGGCGGCCGTGCGTAACAACGGCGGGGGCCATTGGAATCATTCGCTCTTTTGGAATCTAATGAAGAAAGGCGGCGGCGGTGAACCAAAGGGGGACTTGGCCGCTGCGATCAACTCCGCGTTTGGATCATTCGCTGAATTTCAGGCGAAATTTACAGCGGCCGGGCTGGGGCGCTTTGGCTCCGGCTGGGCCTGGTTGCTAGTAAGAGACGCCAAGCTTGCCATCGATTCCACGCCGAATCAGGACACGCCATATCTTCTGGGCGGAAAGGCCGTGCTCGGACTGGACGTCTGGGAACATTCCTACTATTTGAAGTATCAGAATCGCCGTGCGGACTACATCCAGGCTTGGTGGAACGTGGTCAATTGGGACACGGCCAGCGATCTCTTTGCAACCGCGAAAAAGTAGCAGCCTGAGGTAGACGATCGCAAACACCGCGGGCCCGTTCCGGCTCCCTCGGACCGGGCCCTTCCATTTTTGAAACCATGTTGTCGCAAAAGCTGGCCTAGGCCATCATTTGCGGCTTCGCAAGAGAAACGACCGATGCCCTGCGGGGGGTGACGCCGTACCTCTGTGATCGCGGCGTAAAGTTTCGGGCATCATTTGCGCCAGTGGTCAAGGGCATCGGAGCGGACGGGATCGCTTTACGCGAGGCTTCGCGGACAAGTTCCATGCGGCCGCGCACACCGAATTTCGCGAGCAAGGAAGAGACGTGGAACTTCACGGTGCGCTCGGAAAGATTCAGAGTGGCGGCGATCTCCTTATTGGCCAGGCTGCGCATGACGCCCCCGAGTACCTCTTCTTCCCGGCGCGTGAGTTTGATTGGGCCGCTGACGGAGTGGCCTGCCTGCAGGAGCTTTTCTGCTTTGTCGGTGAGTTCCTCTAGGACATCCGTTTCCGCCTGGACCATCACGACATAGTCGGCGGGCGATTGACCACGGACCATGCAGTGCATGGCTAACAGGCCGGCCGCCTGATCCAGGGGAAATCTGCCGTCGGGCCCTGCTTCGACATGAAAATGGGAAACGCCCGTGTTCTTTTCGTAGAAGAAATATACTTGGCGGGGAAAAGCGAGGCGGGAATCAGTAAGTTGCCGGGACTCATTACTTCTGCGGATTACCTTCACGTGCATTCCTCCCAATGCAGCCTCGCGCTGGCACCGAAGCTTACGATTTATTTATTGCGATTGCCTCTCTTCGAGGCCTGTTAAACAGAAATAGAAAAGTAGCGACTAGTGTGCCAAGACAGAAGGCTGCCTGGCTTGGCCACTATATCCCTAGTACGGCAAAGCCGAGGCGCAAGAAGGAGGTTCCTGATCAGTCGCCCGCGGCCCATACACCCAACAGTGCCAGCACTGCACATCTGGCTCCGAAAGGCAGCACAAATTGCAAGTTCTTTGGAAATAGATACTTAGACACGGCGCCCCTTTTCCACAAGCCACTATCCGCGGGTAGGAATTGCGTGTAGCGGGAAAATTTTCCATTTTTGCCACGCCCTGGCGCGCAAGGTAACTGGCAGCCTGTGGAAAACTGCATTCGTGCGGCGTAGGATTCTGCCCGACCCGGGAATCAATAACTCAAAATACGGGTTTGATTGGGCGAGACTACCTCGTAGAGAACACCACGCCAGCGAGTTTTACGGGTAATCAGGGACGTCACAAAATTCGCCAGGTAGAGGAACGAGATCAACGTGCCGAGGACGATATAAATCCACGCCTGGCCCATGATCTCCGCGCGCGCCATGGGCAAGGCTTCCGTCACGCCTACCAGGCGCAACGCCCCGCGAATCGCGGCGAGAAGCAAAGGTAAAAACGTCAAGGTGGCGAGCTGCAGAGCCGGAAGCGAAGCCACCAGGTTCTCAAGTGTGAGCAGCCCGCCCAGGACGAGAGTCACGCAGAAGAGCAGGTGCGTTGCTGCCGATGCGTTCCAGAGCTTCTCCGCATAGACGCGCGTAATCAAAATTTGGCGGTTCGTAAACTCGAACAGGCCCGGGAAATCCGTCTCGATATAAGAGAGCGTGAGGCATTCCGGCACAAAGAGAATAGAACGGCCCCCGCGTTCGAGGACGCGGGTCATCGAGTAGTCATCGCTAATGGAGTGGAGCCATTCGTCGGCAATCCCGGCTTGGTCGAAAAGGCCGCGGTGTATTGCGGTTCCTCCGCCCCAACAGAAATTCTTGCCCTTCTCGCTGAGCATGGTGACGATGGGAGCGTTCCAGGCAGCCAGCAGTGCGGTCGGTAGATTCAGGCGATTGGGGATGAGCCAGCGCATCGTAGTGGTGGCGCCGGTCCGCGGATGGGCGAGCGGCGCGACCAGATGGCGCAGCCAGTTCTTGCCCGGGCGGCCGTCAGAGTCCGCGAAGACAAGCACTTCAAATTCCTCGGGCAACTGTCCAATGGCGGCGCGCAGATTATTTACCTTCTCGCTGCAGCCCTCCGGCCTGCCCGCGATGACGACATGGGCTTTCACGCGGGACTGCGAAGCAACTCGCTTGATGATGCTATGCGCGGGGTCGGAGGCTGCGGCGAGGATGAAGAACACTTCATAGTTCTGATACTCGAACTCGCAAAGGGACGCAAGATTTCGCTCCAGGCCGGGCTCGAGGCCTCGGCAGGGGCAGAGCACTGCGGTGCGCGGGGCGTAAAAGCCGGGGTCGGTCGTAACACGGCGGCGCACATAGCCCAGCCACTGCCAGCCTTGACCGATCAGATAGAGGCCAAGCAGGATCTGCACGGTCACTAGAAGATAAAAGAGAGTCTCCACGCAGGGCGAGAATAACAGAAGGACCATGCCCGTGCATGGCGGCTTGAGTGAGTGGAATCGCACCGGTTAACGCCTGGGCTGTGGGGCTGCGGCGAGGGAGTGCTTCGCTGAACGCCTCCGCCTAACGCAAGCGGTTCGCAAGAACCCGTTCCGCGACAATGGCGGCGAGTTCTTCGAGATCGAAGAGTGCGCGGCTCGCGGCCAGGCGTGCTTTTTCCAGAAACGATGAATCCAGGAGGAATGCGCAGCGGTCGACGAAAGGGTGGTTGGCCGCTTCAAATGACTTGCGGCTGTGGCGGGCCGAGGTGCTGCGTGCGAGAAGTTCCTCATACAGCTGCAAATCTTTTTGAAAATCGAGCGCGTCCCCGGCGGTCCATTTCTGCTGGCGTGCGAGTGCAGCGAGCAATTTACGACGAAACAGAACCGTATTCTTGCGCGTCATGGGGCGCGCCCGGGATTTACCAGCGGGCTGCGGGCCGCTTGCCACGACTTCCAGCGAGCGCAGGGTCATGGCGATGAGCGCTTCGCGCTGCAGCAGCGCTAGCAGATCGCGGTAGAGTGCTGCGTGAACTTGCAGGGCGTGACGTCCATTCTCGACGACATACGAGTCCACGAAGCGGGGTACAATGCGCTCGCGCTGAAGCGCTTCCGTCAGAAGGAGCGCCAGCTCCGCTGTTGGATCTGCGCCGGATTGCTTCGCGCGTGTGGCCACGCGAACATGGTAGCAGGAGTTTCTTTGCACGCCGCGCACCGGCCGCGCATAAGAAAAGGCCCGGCGCAATCGGCCGGGCCCACGAACGATCTTGCCCCTATGAATTGGGCAGTGATTCTATGTTAGTGAATAGCGCGCGGGCTATCCGGGCCAGGGCGCTTCTGCTTGGGTTCAGGCTGCGGCACGATCGCGGGAGCCACAACTTCCTTCGACAGCGCGTGCTCGAGGACTTCGTCGAGCGTGCGCACGTAAATAATCTTCATATCGCCGAGGAGGTCCGGAGGAAGATCCGCAACCGCGTTGGGTTCGTTGTCTGCCGGCAACAAAACCTCGCGGATTCCGGCACGCTTCGCGCCGAGAACTTTTTCCTTCACGCCACCGATCGGCAAAATGATGCCGGAAAGCGTGATCTCGCCGGTCATGGCAAGCCGGTCGCGAACGGGGCGGCCGCTGAGCAAGCTGACTAGCGACGTTACCATCGCCGCTCCGGCAGAGGGGCCGTCCTTCGGCACCGCGCCCGACGGCACGTGAATGTGAATGTCGGCTTTGCGGAAGAAGTCCGGATCGATGCCGTAGCGCTCGCCGTTGGCGCGCACCCAGGTCAGCGCAGCGGTCATGGACTCCTGCATGACTTCGCCGAGGTGGCCGGTCATGGTGAACTGCTTGCCGCCGCGCATCCTGCTGGCTTCGATGAAGACGATGTCGCCCCCGACCGGAGTCCACACGAGGCCGATCGCAACGCCGGGCTTCTTGACGCGCTCCTCGACTTCCTTTTCGGTGCGGAATTTCGGCACGCCCAGGAATTCGCGGACAGTCTCGGGCGTGACGATCATCTTTTCCGTCTTGCCTTCGGCGAGGCGCCGCGCTTGTTTGCGCGTGATCGTGGCGATTTCACGCTCGAGGTTGCGCACACCGGCTTCGCGCGTGTAACTGTGGATGATCTCTCCAAGCGCTTCGTCCGTGAATTCCAGCTGCTCGCCCACCTTCAACCCGTGTTCAGCGGCCTGTTTGGGGATCAGGTACTTGTGAGCGATATGGAGCTTTTCTTCGCCCGTGTATCCAGGGAGTTCGATAACCTCCATGCGGTCGCGCAGGGGTTCCGGGATGGGATCCATCCAGTTGGCAGTGGCGATGAAAAGAACCTTCGAGAGATCGAACGGCACGTCGAGATAGTGATCGCGGAACGCGACGTTCTGCTCGGGGTCCAGAACCTCCATCAAAGCGGAGGACGGATCGCCGCGGAAATCGCGGCCGAGCTTGTCGACTTCATCTAGCATGCAAACCGGGTCGTTGCTCTCGGCGCGCTTCAGGCCTTGAATAATCTGCCCCGGCAGGGCGCCGATGTAGGTGCGGCGATGGCCGCGGATTTCGGCTTCATCGTGCATGCCGCCCAGGGAGATGCGCACGAACTTTCGGCCGAGAGCCCGGGCGATCGACTTACCGAGCGAAGTCTTGCCTACGCCCGGAGGCCCGACAAAACAGAGAATCGGCCCTTTCATCCCGGGCTGAAGTTTTTTCACGGCAAGGTAATCAAGAATGCGCTCCTTGACCTTCTGAAGGTCGTAGTGATCCTCATCGAGGATCTCGCGCCCCTTGGCAATGTCAATTTCGGCGCTGCCTGATGATTTCGACCATGGCAGCGAGGTCATCCATTCCAGATACGTGCGCGAAACCATGTATTCGGCGGATGCCGGCGTCATTTTGGCAAGGCGCTTCAGCTCGCGCTCGCACTCTTTCTTGGCCTCGGCCGGCATACCGGCTTCTTCGACTTTCTTGCGGAGCTCGTCGATCTCCTGCGTGGAGTCATCGGATTCGCCGAGTTCCTTTTGAATCGCCTTCAACTGTTCACGAAGCAAGTATTCGCGCTGGTTCTGGCTGACCTGCTCCTGCACCTGTTCCTGAATCTTGGAGCGAAGCTCAAGCACTTCGAGCTCCTTGGAAAGCTCGCGGATCAGCGTTTCCAGGCGCTTGCGCACGTTGGAAGTTTCGATCAGCTCCTGGCGCAGAAGCGTCGAGAGGGATGGCAATGTGCCGGCGATGAAGTCCGCAAGCCGGCCGGGGTCATCGATGTTGAGGGCCACGGATTGCAAATCGTCGGAAAGCTGCGGCGAGTGGCTGACAACATCGCGGAAAAGATCCTGCGCGTTGCGCTGAAGGGCCTGCAGCTCCGCGTCCTTCTCCCCGACAAATTCAATTTCTTTTTCCACGCGTGCGCGCAGATACGGTTTCAGGCCGATCAGTTCGACCACGCGTATGCGGTACATGCCCTCAAGGAAGATAACCACATTGCCGTTGGGCATTTTCACGGTCTTGTGAACTTTAGCCAGAGTTCCGATTTTGTGGAGGTCCGCAGCAGCCGGGTCTTCTATGCGCGGGTCGAGCTGTGCCACGACGCCGAGAAACTTTTCGTCACCCTCAAGCGCATTTACAAGCGCCAAGGAACTATCGCGGCCGACAGTCAAAGGCAGCACAGCGCCGGGAAACAAAACCGTATCCCGGACCGGCAAAATCGGCAAGACTTCTGGGAGGATTACTTTTTTCTCAGCCATTAATGTCCCCTAATCATAATCATAAAGCACGGGGGAAGAGTCCCCGATTAAGAAATTAGATGCTGTTCCTAAGCAAAAGGTACAGATAAGTGCAATCGCGCCAAGCACAAAATATTAGCGTAACACACTAAGATGTTAGCAGAGTCCATTTTCAAGCGCAATTGTATATTAAGTCTTTGTGTATCAACATAATAGCTCAGCATTGACGGCCTTCCCTACTGGACTGAGTTCCTAGCTTCAGGTGCTTGCACCGCGAGATTCCTTGATTCCCCCTCCGGGGTGACGGAACCGCCTGCAGACAAATTCCACCGCAGCCTCCCTGTCTTGGACCTGGCCTTCGAGCTGGGCATCTTCCAGGGAGCGCAAGATTTCGCTGAAAAGGGGTCCCGGAGCGTAACCCATCTGCTTGAGATCGTCGCCGGTGAGCAGGCGAGCGGGGCGCACCTGCTCCGGGGGAGTATTAGCAAGGAACCGCCGGACGAACTCATAGGACTGCAACTGGCGATGGCTGGACAGGCAGTCGAGACGGTGGAGTTCCAGGTGCTCGTCGAAGTGTGGAAGCCGGACAAATCGTTTCAACGTGGATGAACGCATCTGTTCGACGTCCTTGAACCGCATGTGATTTGCCACGAGAGCGACAATCTGCTCCGTCTCTTCGTTCGAGAACCGGAGACGCCGGCAAATATCCTCGGCCATGCGCACGCCGACATCCACGTGACCGTCGAAGCGAATGCGGTCGCCGGTTTCGGCAACCGGCTTGAAGGTGGGCGGCTTGCCCACGTCGTGCAGAAGGACTCCCCATGCAAATGTGGGAGAGCATCCCGCAGGGAGCTGTTCGATCATCAATCGCGTGTGGATCCACACGTCGCCTTCGGGATGGAATTGCGGCGGCTGCTCGACGCCTTTCATGGCAGCAATTTCCGGGAGCAATTGCTGCAAGAGCCCAGTGTCGTCGAGAAGCTCGAAGCCGCGGCGTGCCGCGCCTTCGGTGAGTAGCTTGGTCAGCTCATCGCGGAGACGCTCGGCGGAAACTTGGCCGATCTCAGCGGCGTGCCGGCGAATCGCAGCAAACGTAGCGGGCTCAATCGTGAAGCGGAAGCGCGCCGCAAAGCGCACGGCGCGCAGCATGCGAAGTTTATCTTCTGCAAAGCGCTGGCTGGGCTCGCCGATCGCGCGAACAATGCCCGCTTTCAAATCGGCCTGGCCGCCGACGAAATCCAGCACCTCGCCCGTGTCGTGGCGCATCAGCAAGCCGTTAATCGTAAAGTCGCGGCGCAGCACATCTTCTTTAGCCGTGGCGGAATAGACGACGCGGTCAGGATGGCGTCCGTCGGAATAACCAACATCGGAGCGGAACGTCGCGACCTCGACTTTAAGTCCGTCGCGCGGAACAAGAACGACGCCAAACTGCGCGCCCACGCCGATGCTTTCGGGAAAAAGCGACATGACGCGTTCAGGCGTGGCGTCGGTGGCGACATCGAAATCGGCCGGCTCGCGGCCGAGTAGCAGATCGCGGACGCAGCCGCCCACAAGCAGCGCTTGATAGCCGTTGCGGCGAAGCGTGTCGCAGACCGAGTTGGCAAGCTCGCGCGGCGTCACATCTCGATTATCCGACAGATGTGGCGTCATGGGGAGTGAGAGTGTTAATGCGCCGCCACTTGGTCAGGTCAGGAGTCGCCGCGATCTTGATTTGATCCATCAGATCGAAGCGAGCCGCCGAATTGCACAGAGCCAAACCCGAAGCGGTCGCGGAGACCATCCGCGGCACGCGTGAGTTTTTCCAGTTTGGCGCGACGGTTCGGATCCAGCAGGTCGAGCTGTTCCGCGCCATGAGTGAAGCCGCTCAGGCTGACTCCGAGGAGACGGATCTTGCGGCGATGATCGCGATGCTCCCGGAAGAGATTTTGGAAAACGGCGAAGATGTCGGCGTCGAGGCGCGTCGGCTCGGCGAGCGTTTTCGAGCGCGTGTGCGTGTCAAAGCCGATGTACCGGATCGTCAGCGTCAAGGTGCGTGTGGCCAGCCCGGCTTCGCGCAGACGCTTGCAGGCTTTTTGTGAAAGATGACTCAACATTGCGGTGAGCATGGCGGCGTCATCGGTGTCCTCGCCGAAAGTGTGATTTTGCGAGATGGATTTCGGCTCTGCGTCGATGACGAATTCGTAGGAATCGCCGCCGCGCGCTTTGCGAAAAAGGGCGGTGCCCCACTGGCCAAAGATTTTTTCGAGTTTTTCCTGGGGAACGGCGGCGAGTTGCTCGACGGTTTCGATGCCGAGTGCGCGCAGGGCGCGCTCCGTGACTTCACCGATGCCGGGAATTTTTCTCACGGAAAGCGGCGCGAGGAAGCGAGCTTCCTGGCCGGGCGCAACCCAGAGGAGCCCTC
>Ga0307479_10000958_pt1 | contig 26040 bp, 16 predicted proteins | sample atmos_gasesECM4C_FD_203743 | JGI IMG/M metagenome (GOLD analysis project Ga0307479, IMG submission 203743) | Hardwood forest soil microbial communities from Morgan-Monroe State Forest, Indiana, United States - atmos_gasesECM4C_515 | ecosystem: Environmental > Terrestrial > Soil > Temperate... | reverse complement strand
AGCGCCATTTTACCTTCAATTGTTCCAGTTCGTCGGCGCTGACGCCGTTTTCCCGGACTGCGGCAACCACGGCGTCAAACGCGTCCAGCGCCGCCTGGCTCGAATATTCCGGCTTATGCAGAATGCGCGTGGTCATTTGTGACGGCCCGTTGTAACCGAAGAGGTCGTCGATTCCGCCGCCAGCCTCGACGGCAATCTGCTTCTCGAGCACCAACTCGCGATGCATTCTTCCCGCGCGCCCACCGTGCAGCGCCTGGTCCAGCAGCGCCATGGCGCACCAATCGGCGGTGCGCCTCTTTGGAATCACGTAACCAATGGCCATCGCGGGCAGCGTCCCGAATTTCTCTTCGACGTTGCCGCGGCGTTCCTCCGCCTGTTCAGGCTCGCTGGGATCGGCGAACGGCGGCGGCGCTCCCGCGGGAATGTCGCCAAAATACTCTTTCGCTAGCGCGATGCCTTCTTCCGCTTTCACATCGCCCAGCATCAGCAACACGGCATTGTTCGGCACGTAGTACGTCTTGAAAAATGCCTGGACGTCGCCCAAATGCGCGGCATCGAGGTCGGCAAAATCGCCGTAGAAATTGTGCGCGTTGGCCCAATTGCGAAACGCCACCGGCGGCATGTCCAGCCACGGGAAACCGCCGTAGGGCTGGTTCATCACGTTGACGCGAACTTCTTCCTTCACGACGTCGCGCTGGTTTTTCAGATTTTCCTCATCCACTTTCAAGGCGCGCATGCGGTCCGCTTCAAGCCACAGGATGCGCTCGAGCGCGTTCGAAGGCACAGCTTCGTAGTAGTTCGTCACATCGTAGCTCGTCGAACCGTTCAGCAGGCCACCGCTGGAATTGACCAGCTTGATGTGCTGCATCTTCGGTGCATTCGCGGAGCCTTGAAACATCATGTGTTCGAAGAGGTGGGCAAAGCCGCTGCGCCCCCGCGGCTCGAGCCGGAATCCGATCTTGTAGTAGACGCCCACGGTAACCACGGGCGCGGTGGTGTCCGGTGCGACCACCACGTCCAGTCCATTCGCCAGTTTGGTGCTTTCCATCCCAATGTGGAGTCGATTCACGCGCTGCCCCCTATCGCCTTTGCTTTTGATTTATCTTCCACAGAACTCTTTACCAATCCGGCCAAAACGAAGGCAGAATCTTTTGCGAGCGCGCGCGCCGCCAGACGGTTCAGCGCTTCATAGGCTTGCGCAAATTCCTTGGGCGATTCCCCCAGCGCAACCAAGTGCGCTCGAACCACATGGTAATCTGCCCGAGAGAGCGGACCCGTCCACGCGGCTCGCGGACCCAGTCTTTCGAAATTCTCCAGAACCTGGCGCGTCAGCGGCAACAATGCGCGAACGGCTTCGCTCCGCTTCATCCCAAGCGAGAGGAGCAACTGCGTGGCGGCTTCTTCCACAGCAAGCACATGACCAGCGGCCATCGTCGCCGCCGCGTGATACAAGAGCTTCTTGCTTCCCGCGATGCGCACGGGGGATCCGCCAAGCGCTCGCGCGATCCGCCGCGCGACTCGAACCGCTTGCGCTTCCCCTTCAATCGTAAATACTTTACCTTCCAGCGACGGCGCCGCGACGCCGCTGAACGATTGCAGCGGATGCATCGATCCGACCAGCGCACCCCGTTCACGCGCGGCATCGAGCACACCAGAGTCCATCGCCCCGCTGGTGTGCAGTACAACTCTCCCGCGCAGCTCTTCATCGCCGATCCGCGCCAGCTCCTGCGCAACAGACGCGATTTCGTCATCCGGTGTTGCGATCAGGATTACGGGCGAGACCAGGATCTGCCGCGTCATTCCGGCGCATGCTTTCCCAGCTCCGATGAATCGAACGGCCCGCCGCGAGCTTGCCTCGCTGCGGGTAACAACGGCCCCAATCTTCCACCCTAGTTCGCGCAACCCGCGTCCCAGCGCTCGTCCTACGCGACCCGCCCCGATGATGGCCAGGCTATTCGGCATCCCGTGTTAGGATAACCCGAGGGCGACGCTGACACCAATTTCCATGCATGTTTTCGGACTGGTTCTCTTTGGTTTCATTGCGTTCTTCTGGCTCACTCACGGCCTCCGCGTTGCCTATGGCGGCATGCGCCTTCCCTGGATCAAGGATTTCGCCGCAGCGCCCGATGCCGAATGTCCGCGCATATCGATTCTCTTCGCCGCGCGGGACGAAGAAGAAAAACTGCCCGCCGCGCTCGCCACGCTGATGGAAATCGACTATCCGGATCTGGAGGTCATCGCTGCCGACGACCGCTCGCAGGACTCGACCGGCTGCATCCTGGACGAGTTCGCCACCGCCCATCCCCGGCTTCGCGTTGTCCACATCACGCAACTACCCTCTGGGTGGCTCGGCAAACCTCACGCCCTCCAGAAAGCTTACGAAGCCTCCACCGGCAACTGGTTGCTGTTCACAGACGCCGATGTGCGTTTCAAGCCCGATGTTCTGCGCCGCGCCATTACTCTCACGAAAGCGCGTAACCTGGAGCACCTGACGCTGATGGGCGATGTCGAAATGGTCGGCTTCTGGGAGACTGTGCTCATTACGTTCTTTGCCATGGCGTTTCACATTGCCACCGACCCTTATCGCGTGGCCAGTCCCAATTCGCGCGCCTATATCGGGGTTGGCGCGTTCCAACTCCTCAAGCGCGCCGCGTATGAAGACAGTGGGACCCATCGTCGGCTAGCTATGGAAGTTGTGGACGATATGAAATTGGGAAAGATCGTCAAGCAATCGGGTTTTCGTTCGGGCGCGGGTATTGCGCAGGATTTCGTCGTTGTCCGGTGGCACGCCGGCCTCGGCAATCTGATTCGCGGGGTCACGAAAAATTTCTTCGCTGCCGCGGGCTACAGCGTGGCGCTCGTAGCGATTGCCATCACCGGTGTTCTGCTCATGAACGTTGCGCCAGACTTCGGTATTTTCCTTGGCCATGGATGGGTTCGGATTTTCGCCGCAATGGCGTTGGTCATCGCGCTTTGCTTCCACACCGGCGTGGACATCGGCATGCGTGTTTCGCCGTTGTACGCGTTCACGCATCCTCTCGGCGCGCTTCTCTTCAGCTATATGCTTGTTCGCTCGACGGCCGTTACTCTCAAGCAGGGCGGCATCATTTGGCGTGACACCTTCTACGCGCTGGATGACCTAAGACGCGGCGTAGTTTAATTTGCTGGCTCCGCCGACGCGACAGTGGCTGCGGTTGAAAACAGTCCCGCCACATCTTTTTGTTTCAAGGAGCGGATGCGATCGCGGAGCTGGGCCGCCTTTTCGAATTCGAACTTTTTAGCGGCTTCGCGCATTTGCGTTTCGAGTTGCTGCAACATTTCCGCGAGTTGCTGTTCGTTTTTGATGTTTGCGGCGGCGGCATCGAGACCGGCATCGTCTACCGGCACGGTCACGTAATCGGCTTCGACGATTCTCGCCAGTTCCATGTCAACGGACTTGATGATGGACATCGGTGTAATGTTGTTTTCTTTGTTGTAAGCGACTTGCTTGGCGCGGCGACGGTTGGTTTCGTCAATAGCTTGATTCATGGAGTCGGTCCGGCGGTCGGCGTAGAGAATCGCCCGGCCCTCGATGTGGCGGGCGCAGCGGCCGATGGTCTGGATCAGGGACGTCGTGCTTCGCAAAAATCCCTCCTTGTCCGCGTCCAAAATGGCCACCAGCGAAACTTCCGGCAAGTCCAAACCCTCGCGCAGCAAATTGATTCCGATGAGGACGTCAAATTCACCACGCCGCAAATCGCGCAAGATTTTGATGCGGTCCAGCGTTTCCACTTCCGAGTGCAGATAGCGGCACCTAACGCCGATCTCGGAAAAATACTCGGACAAATCCTCGGCCATGCGCTTGGTCAGGGTGGTGACCAGCACGCGTTCGTTTTTGCCGGAGCGGACGCGAATCTCTTCCAGCAGGTCATCAACCTGGCCCTTTACCGGACGAATCTCCACTTGCGGGTCCACCAGGCCCGTTGGGCGAATCACCTGCTCGACGATCACGCCGCCGGCCTTGGTCAGCTCGTACGGGCCGGGAGTTGCGGAGACGTACACCACTTGATTGATGCGGTGTTCGAATTCTTCGAAGGTCAGGGGGCGGTTGTCCAGGGCCGACGGCATGCGAAAGCCGTAATCCACCAGGGTCTGCTTGCGCGCGCGGTCACCGTTGAACATTCCGCGGACTTGTCCCACGGTCTGGTGCGATTCATCGATGAACAAGAGGTAGTCCTGCGGCACGTAATCGAGCAAAGTGGGCGGCGCTTCCCCCGGCAAACGCCCGCTCAGGTGGCGCGAATAATTCTCGATACCGTGGCAGTAGCCGATGGTTCGCATCATCTCGATGTCAAACATGGTGCGCTGCACGACGCGCTGGGCCTCGACGAATTTTGCCTGCTTCTCCATTTCCTTCTTCCACCACCAAAGCTCTTCCTGAATGCTGACGATGGCGCGGTCGCGCTGCTCCTGCGGCATGACGTAATGGGTCTTCGGATAAATCGGCACGCGCGACAAATCCTCCTGGCCCGCGCGCACTTCTCCGGTAAGCGGATCGATCTGGCGCAGAATATCGATCTGGTCGCCCCACATTTCGATGCGGTAGGCCTGATCCTCATAGGTGGGATAGATTTCGATCACGTCGCCGCGGACGCGGAAGGAGCCGCGGCGCAAATCCTCGCTGCGCTCGTACTGAATGTCGACGAACCTGCGCAGGAGGGCTTCGCGCGAGGTCTGATGCCCTTTTTCGAGCATGACGAGCATGCCGTAATAGGCTTCCGGCGAGCCAAGGCCGTAAATGCAGGATACGGAGGCGACGATGACAACGTCGCGGCGTTCGAAGAGGGAGCGCGTGGCGCTCATGCGCAGCTTGTCCAGCTCATCGTTGATGGTGGCTTCCTTGTCGATGTAGATGTCCGCGGAGGGAACGTACGCTTCGGGCTGGTAAAAATCGTAGTAGCTGACGAAGTATTCGACGGCGTTTTCCGGGAAGAAGCCCTTGAATTCGTGATAGAGCTGCGCGGCCAGTGTTTTGTTGTGGGCGAGGACCAACGCCGGGCGATTGGCTTGCTCAATGAGCTTGGCCATGGTGAAGGTCTTGCCGGAGCCGGTGACGCCGAGGAGCACCTGGTGCTTCTCGCCGGCTTCTACGCCGCCATAGAGCTGGTCGATTGCCGCGGGCTGGTCTCCGCGGGGCTGATAGTTGCTGTGCAGCTTGAAATTCATGGGAAGAGTCTCCTGCTGCTTCGCCGGCTGCTGCCGAAACTTTCATTATACTCCGGCTTGCAAGTTCCGCGTTTGCGGGGAGAAAAGCAGCGGCGAATTCGAATCAGGGACGATTGAGCGGCGTTTCCGTCACTAAGAGCACTTCCGAATGACTCTTGGCGTCAACATTGTAGTGGACGCGGTTCGCGCCATCGGCGGTGGCCACCACCACATCCATGAACTGGCTGGTTTCTTCCGTGGCGCGTACGACGAGGCCGCTTTTCAGGGAAATATAGGTGATGATCTCGCCCGCGCCTTTCGCCGTTCCCATGGTGCGCAAATCGTGAAGTTTAAAATCTTCGGGGGTCGCGTCTTTCGATGAGGATTGCTGTTTCAGCGTCGCCGTTGTGAGGAGCACGGCACAAGTTTCAGGAGGGGCGCTGGAGGCGGAGACATCTCCCATGAGGGAAAGCTGACTCGCCTGGCAGGGTTCATCTCTTACGTAAGTCGATACGCGCGCCCAATGCAATCCGGCGACCGGCGCCCCCGCCTGTTCCGGTTGCTCGGACTTCCATTTTTCGCCGGACTTCACTCCCTCCGGAGGAAGCGTCCACGCCAGAGCGAAACGCGCCAGCCATTGCTGCCAGGCCTGCTGCCGGTCGGGGAAAAGAGAATCCAAACCATTTACGTTGTTCACCGAGCCGTCCGGGGAAATGGTGAACTCGATGCTTTTGCCGTTGGGGTCCACACGCTGTTTATCCCAATCGGGCTTTTTGTCAGCCGGCCCTTTCACCCATACACCCGAGTCCAGAGTGAGAAACTGGCCGCGCGCGTGAATCGCCGCCTTGCTGCCAGCCTTTTGGACATCCAGGATCTCAATGCGCAGCAAACCGTGCGCATCGATCTGGGCGGCATTGGGGGCCATGGGAGCGACAACTTTGCTTTCGGTCTTGACGGTCTTGTCGCTCTGAAAACGGATGAGGTAGGTAATGGTTTGGCCCGGCTGCAATTTGGGAATGAGGGTGATGCGTTTCTCGCCGGCGCAGAGGGCGGCAGCGGCAAGAAGCAACAACGTGGCAAAAGTTTGTAGTTTGCGCCTCATGGCATGTGTAACTGGTACGCGAGTCCCCGGAGACCGCTGCGCTTACGCATTTTATTCCTACATTTATGCGAAGGTCAGTCCGCAGGCTGCCGGGCGACCGCCTCTTCCACGGAAACTTTCGGTCCATCGAACGGGCCAGAAATCTTCAGCACGTGGCCACTACCGGGATCACTCGGCTTACGATCTCTGCCCTTTCGCGGGCTCGCCGTTGCGATCGCCAAGTCGGCGTTTCGCCCGAAGCTGAGTGTCCCGTTCACCAGCGTCAGCTGCTTCCCGCCATCAAGCCGGAAGTCCTCGAGGAAGATACTGCTGTTCTGCAAGCGAAGTGAGCCTTCTCCCGTGGCCCATCGCGAAACGCCGGTGTGCACGGCGCCGTCCTCAACACTCGCGTTTACGTCCCACCCACGAAACTCGACCTTGTTCAAATGAAGCTCGCCGCGGCCGGCCAGCTTTCCCAAAAGTTCGTCGCGGCCCACGCCCTCGGTTTTCACCTGCAGAGTTCCCGACGCCACGCCGCCCAGGCGCTCCGCGATGCGGCCCGCTCCCGGCAGTTGCGCCAGATTCACGCGATCCAATTCCGCGGCAATTTCATAAGCGGGCCGCGGTAAAAACTTAGCGTTTATTTTCGCGCGCACTTTGCCGCCGGCCCATTCTGCCTGTGCTTCACGCACATCGAGTTGAAGATCGTGCAGAGATCCCCTGGCGAGAACTTGCTCCAGCTTCAACTTTTCGATAGTTAATTGCGCAATGCCCAGCTCGCCTTGCGCATTCACGCGGCGGACGAGTTCGCTCGCGGGCGTGCTCGGCGCTGATCCACGCAAAAGAGTCGGCAACAGAGTCTGAAGCCAGTTCGGCCGCGCTCTGGGGCCAACCCAGCGATCCAAATCCGCTGCATCCAACTGGTCCACGCTCAAATGAAAATTCCATGGGGGCCCATTTTCGGCATCGCTCTGAAGGGATTCCTCAATGTTTCCCGTCCACGTCCCGCCGAAGCCATCCACTTTCACGATATGCGCAACGCGGCGGCCGTCGATCCAATCCAATTCACTCTCAGATATCTTAAGCGGCTGATTCAATCCAGCGACAGTCAGAGCCGCTTTGTTGAAGGAGATCCTGCCGTTCCACCGGCCGGCGAACGGCTGTTTCCACTCCCATTTCGTGACGGCAGTCGCCTGGCCGGTCAATTCCCAGCCGTGATTCAGTTGGTGCCCAAAGGCCGCGGAAAGTTTCAGAAAATCCTGCATTGTGAGGATGTTTCCCTCGATGCTGATGCTCCCCGCTTGCTTATTCAAATCGTGGGCAAAGGTCAAGTCCGCAGCGTTTTCCATGGCCAGCGCGACGCGGCGATGCTTCGGCGCCAATACTGCGCGAGTCTCGCCGCCCAGCGCAACCCGCAACGGGCCAATCGCCAGCACGCTTCGGTCGCGGCCTCCGCTCAAGGGACCAATTCGAACGGGCTGAGCGAAACCCGGCACTTTCACGATTCCGCCGCTGCTTGAAAGCGCCGCGGATTCCAGCATCAGGGGCCAACCGCGAAGGATCATCCCGCCCGTAAAATACTGTTCCGCCGTCACACCCTCCGCGACGTCCGGATGAAACGCGCGATACCAGGCCAACAGGTCCGAGGCCTGTATGCCCAGCGAATCCAAGCGTAATTCCATCGAGGGTGCGCTCCCACCAGCTAGACGGAACATTCCGCGGAGATTCGATCTCGGACCCTCGACCGCGATTTGTTCCGCGACCAGAGTCTCCGCGCCGACGTTCCAGCGCCCCTTTACGTTTACATTCAGGCGGGGGTTGTCGGCGCGTTCCGTCAAATCCCAGCGATGCATCTGCGTGGCGCTTCCCTGCGCTGAAAATTTCCAGTCTCCGGGTCCGTCCTCCTTGGCGACTCCGCTTCTCGCCGTGGCGTGCAGCGCAAACACGCCGCGCACTCCGTAATCCTGTCCGCGGAAGAGCCGGAAGACGTCCGCCAGTGACGCCTCGCTCCAGTGCAGAGTGATTTCCGCAGGCTGCAGCCGCGTAGAAGTGCCCGCCACGTCGCCAAGCACTTTTATTGTTCCTGCCGATTGCAAGGAAACGCCACTCCGCCAGGGCTGGGCCTCGAGCTGCAACTGCCAGCGCCCAGTCGAGATCTGCTCGACACTGCCCGAAACACTCATGAAGGCAAAAGGCAGCTTGTTGTCCCCGATCTTGAAATTGATTCGCCCTTCATCGAATTCGATTCTTTCCAGCCGGTTCACCGGAGCGACCGGCGAGGGTGGGCCATAGATGCGCGGGCCTTGGAGAACGCCGGCTTTGGCCGGCGGCAGCCATCTTTCGAGATTCCAGCGGCCTTCCGAATTCCGGACGAGAATCAGGCTGGGTTTGTTAAGCGACATGGTTCCAAATTCAAAATGGCCACGAAGCAGGTCCATCCACCGCAGACCGGCGCTTAAGCGTTCGGCGCGAAGAAAGTATTCGTGGCCGAACGAGGGGTCCTCACCCACGGTCACGCCGTTGGCATCCAGTTGCGGACTCGGAAGAAGCCGCGCGTCGAAACTCGCAACTTCTACTTGACGTCCGAACGCTCTTTCCAGATGCGCGGCCAGGTATGCATGAACTCGGTGGGTCCGCACAAGAAGAGACGCGCCGGCCTGCAAGGCGATGATGATGACTACGATCACCAGCGCCGGTTTCCACCACTTTTGCAGCTTGGTCATACCGCTCGGAAGTTTCGCAGAGTCATGCGCAAAAAGGTAGGGGCGCGCCGGTGGCGTCAATGGACTGAAGAGTTTGTTTCCAGGTGTTTTCTCTATCCCGGATGGGGTTCCTAGTGCACCGTGTGGAGCATCCGGCTCCATCGCGTGCGGGTCGGCAAATGCACGAGCGTCTCGAAAACGCCGGCCAATCTGGACCAGAAGGTACTCTCCCGGCTGTAGTCGTTGCTCGTCGCTTCTACGGACCAATAAATTAGAAAAGGCCGCCCCATGATAGCATCGCGGTCCACGAAACCCCAGTAACGGCTGTCCTGGCTGTGATCCCGATTGTCGCCCATCGCGAAATACTTCCCGGGCGGAACTACGATCTCCTCGCCGCGAACATATTTACGGATTTCCGGCTTCCATTCCGGGATCACATTAGGCGACATCATCTGGCCCCGCACGGGCGGGAACGAGTAGTTGAACGGATCAGCAAACACCGATGAGTCATGGATAGCATAGGGCTCATTCAAGTGCTTGCCATTGATATAGACATCTCCGTCAACGACCTTGAGGCGGTCTCCCGGCAGGCCGATGACGCGCTTGACGAAATGCTGATGGTCAGCGTAAGGATATTTGAAAACGATAATGTCGCCGCGCTCCAATTGACGATACGGCAGAATTTTTTCATACCAGGCGCCGGTTCCCCCGAAAATGAATTTGTTTACCAGCAAGTGGTCGCCGATCAACAGGGTGCCCTCCATCGAAGCCGAGGGAATCTTGAAGGCTTGAACGATAAAACTCGTTCCAAACAAAGCCAGGATCACCGTCACGAGAAGCGATTCCAGATATTCGGAGATAGTCGTCTGGTTCTCGTGGCGCTCTTGATTCTTCCGCGGCGCTTGTTCTTCAGTCTGTGTTAGCGTTTGTTCCGACATGCCGCCTCAGCCTTTTGCTTCCGCACGTTCGAGCTGTTCCAAAGCGCTTCGCGCCGCACGTTGCTCCGCCTCTTTTTTTGTGCTGCCTGCGCCTGTGGCCAGGCATTCCCCGTCAATCCAAACCTCGATCTGGAAAACCTTTTGGTGGTCGGGGCCGCTCTCGCCGGCCACGCGATATTCCGCGGGTGCGCGCCCACGTCCTTGCAACAGTTCCTGCAAAGCGGACTTGCGATCGGATTCCGAGATGCGATCACCACGTTCCTCAAGCGCCTGTTCGAAGAGAACCTTTCGCAACACCTCGCGCGCCGCGCCCAGTCCGCCATCAAGGTAAACCGCGGCTACTACCGCTTCGAACGCGTCGGCCAACAGCGTCTGCTTATCCCGCCCGCCGGTTTTCTCCTCCCCACGCCCCAACCGCAAGTGCTCTCCCAAGTGCAGCCGACGGGCGGCCATCTCCAGGGAACCGGCATTTACGATTCGCGCACGGCTCTTGGAAAGCTGCCCTTCGCTCCACTCCGGAAAACTCACCAGGAGATATTCGCTGGTGAGCAACTCCAGGACGGCATCTCCGAGAAACTCCAGCCGCTCATTGTCCCGGGGAAGCAACGCGGAGACAACTTCTTCGGCGCCCGCCGCGCGCAATTCGGGGACTGCTGAACTGTGGGTCAGCGCCCTCGCCAGGAGCTCCCCAGTTGAAAACTTGTATCCCAGACGATCCTCAAACGCCCCGTCCGCGATCCGGATAGTCTCTTGCATATTTCCGCCGTCCCGGCGGCCTGGCTCACTTCGGCGCGCTCAGTTGCGTCGCGCCAAGCTTCTTTGCGTCTTCCGCCTGAGTCTTGCACGTTACTTGCAGAGGTCCCATCATGTTTGCACACTTGTTAAGGGCGGCTACCGCATCATCGAAGTGCGAGGTGATCTTATTCGCCATTCCCAGCAGATAGTAATTCACGGGATCCGGAACCGGATCGATCTTCACCGCCCTTTCGAGCTCCGCAATCGCTTCTGCATTCTTCCCTCGCCGCACGTAGACCAATCCCAACCCGCTGTGAGCCATCGCCAGCGTTTGATTCTTCGCCGATGCAAAAGCTTCCTCTGTCATGTTCTCTGGCTTCGGGAGCGTGGGTGTAATCTCGATGGCCTGCTTGGAATACTGTTCCGCTTTGACAAGCACCTGGGAGGCATCAGGCGCACTCGCCTTCCAGCTCCGAGGCAGCGCCTGCCCCATCAGAGCGAGCGTAGAGACGTCGTTCGGGGCCAAGGCGATTTCCTTTTCTCCAACCTCCTGCATCTTTTGCATGTTCCCAACCTGCATATACGCAAAAGTCAACGCGCCGTACACAGGTGACTTGTAGCGGCTCTCGGGATATTTCTGGATGAACGCCTCACCGAGTTCAATCTTCTTGGCGGAATCATCCGAAAGCACAGCATAAAAGGCTTTGTAAGCGGCATCTTCCTCCACACTCACCGGCGACGGGACGTCCAGCGTCAGTGGCGTAACCTCCGGAGTCTTCGGTTTGTCGGTCTGCTGTGCCAGAGGCTGGCTCTGGGCTCCCTGGCCAGATTGCAAGCCTCGCGCCGCCACGACTCCGCTCGCGCATACCAGCAATCCCGCGATGGTTGCCGCTTCCAACCAGATATTCCACTTCCACTTCTTTCTCATCCTTTTTCTCCTGTTTCCTTTTTTTGCTTCACTCGACTTTCGCAAAGCCAGCCACCCCGGCTGCCCAGCCAATTCCACCCCATAAAACTATTGTTCTTCGATCACGGCCGCGCTATGGATTTTTCTCCCCCAAACGCCGCGAGCCCCTTTTGTGCCGCCAGCTTTGCCTGCTCCGGCCCGCCTTCCACGCTGAGCACGGACTGATACTCCATCTTCGCAACTTCTGGGTTCCCCTCATCATCATAAATTCGCGCCAGGTACACGTGCGACCACGCCAGCACCATGGGATCCTGCGTCGCCGCATGTTCACCGGCCGTCAGCCGGCCGAATACTTGCTTGGCCCTTGCCGCGTCGTGATCCAACAGGGCCACCAATCCAATTCCATACCATGCCCTCGCCTGATCCGGATATTTCGACAGAACTTTTTGAAAGGATACCTCCGCGGCGCGCGGATTTTTCTCGGCGATCCGCCGCTCTCCTTCCGTCAACGCCGTAATGACTTCTGCATCATTCGGCACCGTCGTTGGCGCGGCCTTTTTAACACGCACTATTTTTTCATTCGCCGCCTCGTCCTCTGGATTTGCCGCATCGGCTGGCGCGAATTTCACCGCTGCCAGCCGCTTTGCCTCAGCCCCCATATCGATGGCCCTCACCAAATCCGGGAAAAAGAGCTTCATGGATGGTTCGGAGTTTTCGAACTTGGGCAGTGCCCCGAAGAGCGGTTTCACCAAAACGTACCCGTCTTCATCGTCCCGGCTCATCGCCGCTTCCCGTTCGCCGGGTGAAACGCGCTTGAGTTTCAGCTCCACCGCACGCACCGTGCACTCCGCGAAGTACGACGCATAATCGTCCTTTAACTCCGGCGCAAGGCGCGGGGCGGCGGCGGCTTTTTCGAATAACGGGCGTTTCACGGCCGTCACATGGGGATACATCAAGGGCAGCTGGTCCAGCAGGAAATGCAGAAACGCGTGACGTACGACGTCCGTCGGGATCTCTTCTCCTCCGCTCAGCACCAGCGCATAGTGATCCCCGAAATTTCTTACGTTGGTAATGCGCCCCACCAGCGGCTCGACGATGATCGCAAATGTCCGCGGCCCGGACGGTTCGAGGATTTCACGCAGATATCCCGACGCGACGAACACAATCTGCGACACGGGATCGTGCAGCCGCTCGACTTCGCGGTTATAAATTGGCTGCACTTGGCGCCACAGTTGCCCGATTTTCTGTTCCTGATAATAGTTCGAAAGGATTTCGCTGAAGCCCTCGAGCGCAATTACTTCCGGCGGCAAATCATCTCGCCTCAAAACCGGTTGAAACCCAGGGGCGGGCCCGGACACCAGGCCAAACCACAAATACCTTGAGAGCGTCGCCCCCGGATCGCGCAGCTCATGCTGGCGGTAGAACTCCCGCACCGCTTCCACGGCCGGACCCTGTTGCTGGCGCAAGCGCTCCCGCATCTGCGCGCGGAATGATGTCCAGTTGTCAGCGCTGATGTTCGATTCGAAACCCGCTGCCAGCAGCGCGCAAATCGTCGTGAACATCGCCTCGCTGCCATCCACGCTCACTGTGCTCGGCGGAGCGGTCCGCGTGTGCGCTCGTGGCGCAGGCGTTTGCGCCGCCGGAGGCGTTTGTGTTTGCACCTGCGCTGGCATCGGCGCGGGCGCTTGGGCCTGTCCAGCGGCCGGCAGCGCCATCGTCAAGCACAATCCAATCAACACCATCTGTCGTTGAAGTTTTTTCATGCCTTCTGCCGCAGTCCTCACCCGGGCCAGTCGCTGTTTCTATCTCCGCCAATCGCGGTTCTCCGCAGGGAAGGGCATATCTGGGAGCGGTCCATGTCCTCTCGCAATGCTACGGCATCTTGTCAATCTACAAGCCCCCAGCGCACTCCGTCAAGGAATCCTGCCTCTTCTCTGCGAGCACTCCGCGGCCTCAGCGCCTCCGCGTTATACTTACTACTCGCGCTGAGACTCCACCTCCCGACCCGGACAACACCTGCGCCTGCCCCGAGCATCTATAATAGTAGAGATGCTCCCTGGCTCTGCGCGGGATGGCCCGCTCCCATGATTCGACCTCTCATCACCAAATTGCAATTTATTCTCGGATTTTCCCTCGTCGCAGCAGCTTTCCCATATGCCCTTCGCGCACAACTCGTCCGCGAGAGCACGGCCCCGCCACAACAGAAAACCTTGCCCAAGCAGGAGTCACAGGATGCCGCTTCCGCGCAAACGCCCTCTGGGAAAAAGCTCCTTTCCCAGGAAGTCCAGTTGACCGGCGAGGAATCCTGGATCGACACCACCATCGACATTCAAGCCGGCGAACACGTGGTCATCACCGCCACCGGCAAGCTCCGTTACTCCGACGTGAAGGACGATAACGGCCCGGACGGCCTTCCGCGCGGCTTCAAGGACCTTCTTCGCGTTCTTCCCTTCAATGAAGCCGGACGCGGCGCGCTCATCGGGCGCATCGGCGATAAAGACACCGCTCAACCTTTCGTCATCGGCGCCCGCCGCGATGTTCTCGCCCCTGTCTCTGGCCGTCTTTCCGTCGGCATCAATCAGACCGACAACGATACCGGCGACGGCAACTACGCCGTGCGCATCGAGGTTTACGCTCCCGCAGAGGGAGCGGCTCGCGTCGTTGCCAAGCAGGTTCATTCTCTTCCCGGTATCGACGGGAACCTCTTCTCGAAAATCCCGCGCCGCATCAGCGACAAAGAAGGCAATGCCGGTGACATGATTAACTTCCTCATCCTCGGCTCGGAAGCCGCCATGCAGCGTGTCTTCACCACCGCCGGCTGGGTGAAAGTCGACGCCGACGTCAAGGACACCGTTCTCCACGGCATCATCGGGAGTCTCTCGAAAGAATCCTACTTGACCATGCCCATGAGCCAGCTCTACCTCTTTGGCCGCCCGCAGGATTACGGCTGGGCTCACGCCGAGCCCATCAGTGTCGTCAGGTCGCGCAATCATCTGCGCATCTGGAAAGCGCCGTTCCAGGTTAAGGGCGAGACTCTTTGGGTTGGCGCCGCCACTCACGATATCGGATTCGAAATCGATCAGCGCAACGACGGTATTACTCACAAGATCGATCCCGATATCGATCTCGAGCGCGACTACGTCGAAAAAACCCTCACCTCCACGGGCCTCGTCGCCGAAATCACTCATTTTCTCCCCGACAATCCGATGAAAGAAGCCAAGACCGCTACCGGCGGCGCCTTCCATTCCAACGGCCAAGTGCTTATCCTCAAGCTCGACGAATCCGCCGCGGACAGTAGTCCAAAATAGCAGCAAGTATCCGGCTTCTTACTTTGCCGCTTCCAGTTCAAGTACAATCACGCGATCCACTTCTTCCGGTTGCGGGTCCGGCAGTTTCAGCACCAGTCCCCCGTTGACGGCGCTGAACTCGACGCTGCTCCCATCGCGCAGCAGCCGCGCCGCACGGACCGGCCGGGGCATCGCCGGCAGCGCCAGCACCGGCGCATTCCAATCCAGCACGTGAACGTAAACCATCGCGCCCCGTTGGGTCGTTACGCCCCACGGCCCCGCCGCCACCGGTCCTCCTCGCGTTCCATAAATCGAGTCGCCATACTGCTTCGTCCACTGCCCCACTTCCGTTAAGCGCTGCACAAATTCGGGCTGAATCTCGCCGTTCGGCATCGGCCCCACGTTCAAAAGAAAATTCGCATTCGAGCCCGCCGCGCGCACCAGGTATCGAATCAAATCAGCCGTGCTCTTGAAATGTTCGTCCGTCAGATTGAATCCCCAGGAATTATTCATGGTTTCCGCGGTTTCGAGCGGTAGCGCACTTACTGATTGTTCGGGGTTGAAGCCGGTGGTGTGCTGGCCCGGCAAATCCTTCTCAAACATCTGGAAGTCCTCTCCGGGAAATGGATTCTTATGGTGATTGCTGCCGACCATGGCCTGCGGCTGCAGTTGATGAATCAGCGCGTACGTGCGGCCAAGATGCCAATCCGCGTCCGGCTTGTCCCACATTCCGTCGAACCAGATGCCGCCGATCTCCCCATAGTTCGTCAGCAGTTCCCGCAACTGCCCGTCCATAAAATTCAAGTAGGCATCCCAATTCCCGGAATCCGGACGGCCCGTATGATGTCCCGTGCGCCCGCGCGGAAAATAATCCGGTGAATGCCAATCCAGTTGTGAGTGGTACAAGAACAGCTTGATGCCCTGCTTGCGGCATTCCACCGCGAGCATGCCGATTACGTCTTTGCCGTACGGCGTCCGCGCCACTACGTTCCAATCCGTCAGGCGAGAATCGAACATTGCAAATCCGTCATGATGCTTCGAAGTGATGGTGATATATTTCATCCCCGCAGCCTTTGTCAGCGCGACCCACGCCGCCGGATCAAACTTGATTGGATTGAAGAACGCCGGCACCTTCGCGTAATCTCTTCCATTGATCGGCCGCGTCTCCATAATCCATTCCCCATCGCCCAGCACGCTATACACTCCCCAGTGAATGAACATCCCGAACTTCGCATCCTGGAACCAGGCGCGCGCCTTCAGGTTCACGGCGGCAGGCGTGTAACTTTCTTGTACGGTTTGCGCGCTGGTTGCCGGCGATCCCGCGATTGCTGAACATAGAATTGCCGCTTCAAGAGCCAGTGATCGAAAACGCAGATGAGTCTTCATGGCGCGCCTCCACGAAAAAATCGCGACTAGAAAATCTCAAGCGCGTGAATTCTAACCAATGCCTGGATGAAGTCGAAGAAAATTATCTCCACCTCTCCTTGAATTGCAGGAGTGCTATGCTCAACTCCGCGTTCCGCCATGGAAAAGAACCGCACTGTGAAGACACTCACGATTTGCGTATCAATTCTGGTTCCGGCTTTGTTCGTCACCTCGGCCACATTGATCGCCAACCCGCCAAACGAGCTGCCACAAAACATTGCATCCAGCGAGGAGCGGCAAGATTGGCTGGCCTATGGTGGCTCGCTCGAAAACAGCCACTATTCCAAGCTCGCACAAATCAATCGGAACAACGTCAAGCGTCTCGCCGTTGCCTGGAGCTTTGACACCCAGGAAGAAGGCGGTCTTCAGACCAGCCCCATCATCGTCGATGGCCTGCTCTATGGAATCACCCCAACACAAAAAGTTTTCGCCTTGGATGCCGCGACGGGCAAGCTCATCTGGAAGTTCGACTCCGGAATTCGCGGAACGCAACCGGATCGCGGGCTCACTTACTGGGCCCAAGGCAATGACAAGCGCATTCTGGTTGGCGTGATGAACTTTGTCTACGCTCTCGATGCCGCCACCGGTAAACCGATCCCAACCTTTGGAAACGACGGCCGAATCGACCTCCGCGATAATCTTGGCCGGGAACCTACCAGCGCTCAGTCAGTGGATTTGACCAGCCCGGGCATCGTTTACAAGGACTTGATAATACTCGGCGGCCGCAACCCCGAGACTCTCCCCGCGCCTCCCGGCGACATTCGAGCCTATGACGTTCGAACGGGGAAGCTGCGCTGGTCGTTTCACACCATCCCGCATCCCGGTGAATTTGGCTATGACACTTGGCCGAAGGATGCGTGGAAGACCAGCGGCGCCGCGAACAATTGGGCCGGGATGACGCTTGATCCCCAGCGCGGGATTCTCTACGCCCCAACGGGCTCTGCCGCATTCGATTTCTACGGTGGCGATCGCATCGGCGACGATCTCTTCGCAAATTGTCTGCTCGCCCTAAATGCGCAGACCGGCGAGCGAATCTGGCATTTCCAAGGTGTGCACCACGATCTTTGGGACCGCGACTTCCCTGCACCGCCTGCGCTCGTCACCGTGAAGCGTGACGGAAAGGAGATTGATGCGGTAGCGCAAACAACAAAACAGGGTTTTGTCTATCTCTTCGATCGCACTAACGGAAAACCCCTTTTCCCAATCGAATCCCACAAATATCCTCCTAGCACAGTGCCCGGCGAAGTTGCTGCTTCCGAACAGCCCCTTCCCTTGCTCCCCGCGCCCTTTGCGCGCCAGCTTCTCACGCCAGACTTACTAACCGCGCGCACGCCGGAAGCGCACCAATGGGCCGCGGAAAAATTCAAAACATTCCGTAGTGAAGGGCAGTTCGTTCCTTTCAGCGTTGGAAGAGACACCGTGATTTTTCCAGGTTTCGATGGTGGCGCGGAATGGGGTGGCCCCGCCGTCGATGCGGAAACCGGAATCATCTACATCAATTCGAGTGAGATGGCCTGGACCGGCGCTCTCGCCCCGAACACCAGCGAAAATAGTCCCCGCGCCATTTACATGAGCCAGTGCAGCGTCTGCCACGGGGAAAAAATGACGGGTTCGCCTCCTGCGATGCCCTCTCTAATAGCAGTGGGCGAGCGCCTGACTCCCACGCAGCTTTCCACGACCATCAAAAACGGAAAAGGCCGTATGCCCGGTTTTCCAAATCTGGCCGAAGATCAATTGTCCGCGCTGATCAATTTTCTAACGACCGGCGAAAGCAAGGAGTTCGTAAGCTCTGCGCCGCCTCCAGCGGCAATGAAGTATCGCTTCACCGGCTACCACAAGTTCCTCGATCAAGACGGCTATCCCGCCGTCGCTCCTCCCTGGGGCACGCTGAACGCCATCAATCTGAACACCGGAGAATATGTCTGGAAGATTCCGCTGGGTGAATACCCGGAACTCGCCTCGAAAGGCCTGAAAAACACCGGCACGGAAAATTATGGTGGACCAATTGTCACTGCGGGCGGACTCCTGTTCATCGGAGCAACCGACTTCGACAAAAAGTTCCACGCCTTCGATAAGTCCACAGGTGAGTTGCTCTGGGAGGCCACGCTTCCCTTCTCCGGCAACGCCACTCCCGCCACCTACGAAGTGAACGGCCGCCAATTCGTCGTCATCGCTGCCGGTGGCGGCAAGGACCCCAAGTCGCCTTCCGGCGGCGTCTACGTCGCTTTTGCTCTGCCTCGAGACTCGTCGAATGTTGGTTCGAGTTCGCAACGAAACCACTAGATTTATGCTTCTGGTTTAGGCCTCTGCGGCGGCGGCACTTCCTCCTCGGGCTGACTGTCTACTTGTTCTCAAGCAGCGCGCTGAGCAGGTTGGCGAGTTGCGATTCCTGAAGCAGAATCTTGTTATCGTGAGCCGCTGAACCGTCGCTGGCGGTAAGCCGCGCCAGATGCGCTGCAAGATTCCGCACGGCCACATCCTGTGGCACGTACGACCGGTCCGTTGGCGTGACTGCCTCCCAGCCCGTTTCCGTGCGACGAAGCTCCCATCGCACTTTTTCCCGCCGCCGCTTCAAATCCGTTTCCCCGCCAGCGATGGAGGCTTTCGAATCAATCTGGAGGCGCGCCCAGCCGTGGTCGCGCTTGATCTCCACTCGCTCCACGTCGAGTCGCCCATAGATCACTACCGGCATTTGCAGTCTCGAAGGATCGCTGGCGCGCAGGACATTCCCTGCCGCGCTGCCCAATTCGGAGATCGCCGCGGCCACCTCGCCGCGTGTTGGCTGCTTGCTTGCCGCGGTGATGACAATGCTCGGTGGAACCTCGGCCGTCACGGCGGGCACCGCCGGAGCCACTCGGCCATGGATCACGGCAGTCCGTTCCGAAGCTGTCTTCGGCGCCTTATTCGATACAGAATATTTTGTAGGGGAGCGCTCTCCAGCGCCGGGAATTCCTTTGCGCTGCTCCGCGCTCTTTGACGCTCTCTGCGAGCCCGCGGCGTTGGCCACCGTCATGTCCCCCGAGTCTTCCACTTTGTAGCGATAAAAACGTGGCCTTCCCCGCGATTTCCAATAGGGCCCGGCGTAATCCTGCGCCTCCAGCCCGGTGCTCACCAAGCTATAGAAACGGTGCTGCAATGGATCGACTACGATCCCGACATGTCCCGGCCAGGCGACCACGTCCCCAGCTTGTGGCGTTTTCACGCGGCCAAAATTCTCGTTCCCTGCATAGATATCGAATGAGCTGGCATACGGATAGTCGTAACCCGCAAGCAGGTAAACCTGATGAACCAGGTGTGAGCAATCCTGCGTCCCTTCGGCGGATTGCTCCCATCCCCACACGGTTGTGACGATTGCCCGGCCCTCTTCCGCCGTCAGCAGTCGCGCGTTCGATTCCGATTGCTGAGGTGAAGGCGCGGTCTGTGCCTTTGCCCTTGAGATTCCTAAGAGGCAAATGCAAGCAACACAAGCGGCAACCACAAAGCACCGTGCCGCGACCCACTTGAACTTAACTTTCGTGTCAGCCATCGCCTCTTCATCCTTGGAGATTGCCCGGAAATAGTTCTCCCTTCTCTTAGGATCCGTTTAGGACTGGATGAGGCAATGGAACTTGCTCTGAGCGTCATCGGCCAAATGGCCAGTCGCCTATGAGGCTTCAAATTGGCTGGTCTTAGGACTGGATTCTTCGTCGGAGAGGCTGGGAGCTCCGGAAGGCCGTCAGTTCACGATTATCTGGACCGTAGTGGCGTGGCTGAGGTTCCCTGAAGTTCCGGTGATCGTAAGCGTGTAAGTTCCAGCAGCGGTGCCCGGAGGCGCTACGGTGAGCGTGGCCGTCTTGGTCACGCCGGCATACGAGGCCGAGATGGTGACCGGAGTGGAGGCCGTCACCGCGCTAGTGCTCACCGTGAAGTTCGCGCTGCTGGCTCCTGCACCTACGGTCACGTTGGCCAGCACGCTAGCCGCCCCGTTGTTGCTGGAAAGCAGTACTTGCGCACCGCCAGATGGCGCTGGCCCGCTTAGTGTCACGGTGCCCGCGGATTGTGCCCCGCCGGTCACGCTCGTCGGATTCAGCGCCACCGAAGAGAGCGTTGGAGCGCCTTGAGCAGGCACGACGGTTAGTGACGACGTCGTGGTCGCGCCACCATAGGAGGCCGTAATCGTGACCGGCGTAGAAGCACTTACGGTGCTAGTGCTTACTGTGAAGGTCGCGGTACTGGCCCCCGCAGCCACCGTCATACTTGCAGGCACCGTTGCGGCGGGCGAATTACTGGAGAGGTTCACAGAGGCGCCATAGTTAGGAGCTGGCCCGCTGAGAGTGACCGTGCCGTTTGAAGGGGACCCGCCGGTGACGCTCGTGGGGTTGAGCGTGACCGACGACAGTGTTGGTGACCCCGACCCCGGCGTGCCGTACCCGCCGCAGGAGTAGCTAATAAGCGAAACGGCGAGTACTCCGGCCGCAGCGGCAAGGCCAGGCCGTCCACGAGCCGGATTCCTCAAGCGGCAGAGTATCAAAAAGACGGCAAGTCCGGCGAAGAACACCGTTAGTGCTGCCCAGAGATGCGACAGCGGCGCACCTCGCGGGAAGGCCATCGGCGTCGGCGTCGCCAGCCCCCGGGCCACGGTCATTAACGTAACGGTCGCGCTCGCGGTGTTCGTCCCGTCAAGCGTCACGGACTGTGGCGAAACACTGCAGTTCGGCCCAGGGGGCGCAACCATGCAACTCCACGTCACTGTCTGGTCGTACGCGTGCGCCGGCGCTGCGGAAACTGTGAAACTCGCCTGCTGTCCCGCGGTAATCGTCATGATGGACGGCGACGCAGAAACATTGTAATCCGGCGTACCACCGAGAGACCCCAGCGTCATCATCAGGTCAAGGCGTCCGTGGTTCAGTCCCAAGCTCGGATCGAGCGGAAACGCGTTTGCCACTGCGGTCTCTGCCGTCAACTGGTTAATCGCCGCCAGTAGGTTGTGCAACAGCGCCGCCCCTCCCGAAACAAACGGCGCGCTGAACGAAGTTCCCCATCCCGCCGCATACGTATTGAACGGGTACGTGCTCACAATGGATTCGCCAGGAGCAGCCACCCACACAATCGCGTTTCCATAGTTGGAGAACGAAGAACGCGTGTCCTGGTCCGTCGTCGACGCCACTCCCATCACGTCGCTTTGCAGCGCCGCGGGATAAACCAGCAGCGGTGACCCCTGGCCATCGTTGCCTGACGACGCTGCGCAGATGACACCTTGCTGGTTGGCATAGTCGAGCGCCTTTTGCAGCTCCGCTGAGCTCGTTTTGGTGTCGAAGCTCATGTTGATCACGTTAGCGCCGTTCTGCACACCGTAGTAGATCGCTCGCAGAATGTCGGAGAGCGAAGCCGTCCCATCCGAATGAAATGCCTTCAGCGGCATGAGCATCGCCGTGGGTGCCACCAGGTGGATGATGCCCATCACCATCGTGCCGTGCCCGAAGGCTGCATATTGTTTAGGAGTCCCATTCCCGTCGAGCACCGCCGCCGTGGATTGGTCCAGCACTGCGGCCGTGGACTGATTCACAGTGGCAGGCTGGCAAGTGGGGCAGGACTGAGGCGGAAATGTCTGAAAATCCGATGCGTTCAAGTCCGTCATCTCGGAACCGCCCGGCTGGTTCCGTGTAAAATCGTAACCGTCGCCCGGCACCAGCACTGGTTTCAAGACTGGATGCGTCGGATCGACTCCGGTGTCAATGTCCGCGACTATTCCGGTTCCCAGGACATTGAACGTCTTCTGCGCGTTCTGCACGCCCACAATCGACGCTGCGGGCTGATTCACATAGCTGTTCCACGCCGACTGCGTCGTGGAACCTGGCGGGTAGGGCGTCGAACTTCTGTCCTGCATGAGCGTCGGAGATAATGGCGTTGGAACCAGATTGCTCAGGCCAATCAGATTGAGCAGCTGATTCACTTCGGCAGCTACGAATCCGGTCAGGCCAGTGGGTAGGAGACCCAGAAAGGTCTGCAAGGGGAGTGGCGTGGTAACAAGAAAGACTTGGCCTAACGTGCCGTCCAAACCGCCAACGATAGTGCAAGTCGCCGGAAGAGCGCACAAAATTTGGAGTGCTGGGAGGCCACCCGTTGTCCTAATGATGACGCCAGTGTCAGCCCTTGCCGGAGCGGCCCACAGCAGCGCCAACAATATGCCCGCTAACCACATCCGGCGCTTCATGGCGTGGCACGCCTTTGTGCCCCCTGGCAGGTTTCTTTCGCCATACCCGGCTTCGTATCCGTTTCTCTCCTCAAGCACTCTTCCCTTAGTTCCCTCCGAAAATTGAGCTTCCGCTTGGGCTTCTCTCCTCATCTCTGATACCCGCCCTTTAGAAGCCAATCCCCGGTTACCAGCAACTTCCGGACCGGCCCGCGCCAGTGACCCCTCGGAGGAAAGGTCGGCGCAGGCCAGTCCGCTCGTCCCATCTAATAAGGGTTAGAATAGCGGGGAAAAATAGCAGGGAAACTTAGCAAAGTTCGCTCGGGTAAATACCTGATTCAAGCCTCTTAGCCCAAACGATGTAAAGTATCAGTGTGAGTTCCGAGTCCAGGATATGCAGCCCGTGAGTTTCGCGAGAGTACCTCACGCCTGGTGACGCTTTCCGTTGGCTAGACTCTGCCAAAGGCCCGTCTGAGCACCTCGCGCGAAATATTGGCTCCGCTCACTACCAGGACCGCGTGATCGCCGCAGCCACGGCTGTATTGCAACAGCGCCGCCGTGCTCGCGGCCCCTGCCGGCTCCGCCAATACGTGTTCTTCCATAAGTAGCGTCTCAATCGCGCGTAGCAATTGTTCGTCACTCACCAGTACCACGTCATCCACAAGGCTCTTCACATCGCGCACGTTCGCTGCCTCGGGCGTTCGCGTCGCCAGCCCATCGGCAATCGTCTCGCAAGTCTCCGTGCCTACCACTCTGCCTTCCTTCCACGAAAGGTAGTACGACGGAGCGCCTTCCGCTTGCACGCCGATGATCTTCACTTGCGGCGCAATCTGCTTCGCCGCTGCCGCGATCCCGCGAATCAGCGCCGTATCCCCCATCGGCACAAAAATCGCGCTGGTCGCGGGAAGCTGCTCCAGAATCTCGCAGCCGATCGTCGCGGGACCGGCCGGCAAATCTTCGTCGGTCGCGTCGTTCAGAAAATGCACGCCCCCCTGCTTCGCATACCCCGTGGCCATCGCGAATGCCGACGCCGGGTCGCTGTCTTCACTTTTCACAATCCCCGCGCCGAGCCCCGCAATGCGGCCAAGCTTCACCGCATTGCAATTCGCCGGCAGAAAAATCTTGGCCTTGACGCCAAACTGCTTTGCCGCATAAGCCACAGCCGCTCCGTGATTCCCTGTGCTGCAAGCCACCACTTCCCGTATCGGGCCGCGGTTCAATCTCTGCGCCAGCGCCCAAAGCGCCCCTCGCACCTTGAACGAGCCCGTCGGCAGCTCCGTCTCTAATTTCAAATAGACATTCTTGCCTGTCGCCACGCTCAGCAACGGCGCATCAATCAGTCGCGTCGGCGCGAAATACTTCGCCAGGAATCCTTGCGCCTCACGAATCCTGGAAATACTGGGTGCAATTTGCAAACCAGCCTCGCCTCCCGAGAAGTTTATCCGCCCGCCGCCCTGACTAGCTCCCCACCATCTCCAGCACTGCCCCGGAATCCGTAGTCAGTTCTGTCGGGGCTCTCCCCGGTAGATGGAGAACAATACGCGCGAGGGCCAGGCTATCGTTCGCCACTTCAAACCGCCCCGAACAATTCGTCTTCACATACGGTAGGCGGTGCACAAACCGCTCCCGTCCTGAAACACGCACTTCAAGGCGCGCGCCCCGCGCATCGCCGCACTCCAATTTCCAGCTGAGTTGCCGCGAATCGCGCACGCTTTCGCTAAATTTGCGGAAGGTGTACTTCTCCCCGTCGTGCCACAGCACCGCCGTGCGGGACATCATGCCAAGCGGCATCTCATAAGCAAGCGCTTCAAACGTCGAGCCTCGGCCCCGCGCACCTGGAAAATGCACATGCGTCCAAGTCCAAAAATGGCGATGCCGGTATCCGCAGTTGTGACCTTGCATCCCATAGCCTAGCGGCTCACCGCGAAACGAACGATCATTAAGCGCAATCTCGCCCGAGAAAACCGCGTCGGAATGCGGCGTGCGCGAAAAACCGATCCAGCCCTTGCTGCTGAGTTCCGCGCGAAATGTCGATCGGTATCGCAAATCCCAAGAGATGCGTTGTCCGGCAGCCTCGATACGCCCGCGGCATCCGTTCTCACCAAACCGGTTTTCACCAGCCTCCATGAAAAAAGGACTCGCCCCCCGTTCGCTCAAACCCGCATTGCTCAATCTCTGCTTGTTCGAACCCGCGCCGCTTGAACCCACGCCGTTCAGATGCTCATTCTTCGAACGAAAGCTCTCCAGTGGGAATCCTTGAATCCACGTCTCCGGTTTCCCCTCCCGCGGAAACCACGTCGCCCACACCTGCACCGGCTGCCCCTGCGGATCGCTCGCGCATCCTCCTCGCCCCGGATGCATCAGCAAATACCGCAACCACCAGGCCCCGCTCCCATCGCCCAGCCCCACCCGCAAAAACCAGACCTCATACCGCCGCCGCATCGAAAGCGCACTGAACCGCTCGTTGAACGTCTTCATCGGAGAGAAAGAATAACACTAGTGCTGCCAGCGCAAACGCCGAGCTTGTCGCCCAGCTTTTCGGCACGCCGCAAACCGGTCCAATTCTCATTAAATTAACTACCATCGAAAATTCAACTCTCCGCCACACAACCGTAACGTAGGTTTGCGATTCTCCCGGTGGCGTTGAAGAACGCGCCCAGCTTGGACAAGCCAGCACTTAAGCGGGGTATTAGGACTTGAGGTGTCGGCCAGGGCTGACAGTCTGCGAGTGCGATTACACACCGGTTCAGTGAAAAAGCACCACTTACAGATCACCCCGCTCTGGCCTCTAAACTGCACCGTCGCGGGCAACAGCTCCTCTGAGCTGCACGAATCGGATCCTTGAGAGGCGCTGGCAACCATTGCCGTCGAGAGCGGCCCTACCGACTGCGACGCTTAAATTGCCCGGCGCTGAGTTGCGCTTCGGCCGCTACAGTCCATCAGGATCCGCTTTGAATTCTCAGGAAAGAAAAGAAAGGAATCAAACACATGCAAATCAATTCCAACAGAGGGCAAGCTGCGGTTCTCGCTTTCTTGATTGCTTGCTTCTCGCTGGCCCCTCGCGCGACCGGACAGAACGTCACCTACAAGCCTTACATTCAGCCGGGTGACAATGGCCCATTCGGCGCGAAAGATCAAATGGTAGTCGCGTGGCAGACGGACGAAGCGTCGCCGAACCCGGGCGCTTTCACGGTGCAGTTCGGCCAGAGCGATTCCTATGGCCAAAGCGCGATGCCTCAAGGACGCGTGGTGGACAATTACCTGTCCGCCGACCCCGCGCTCCCCGTGCCTCCCACAGCTTCCGGCCCGCACTCGAACTACGCAGCGGTCCTAAAGGGCTTGGAGTACAACACCACTTATTTTTACCGCGTCAGCGGTCCGGGCATGCCTAGCGGAGGCTTCGCAGCCAGTTTCCACACCCGCAAGCGAGGTGACGATTTTTCATTCCTGGTTCAGGGAGACGAAGGCTTCTTTCCCGTCGAACCGAACTCAAGTCCTCTGCGCATCGCCGACTTCGAGGCCCGCATCATCCACCTGATGTACAACGTGCATCATCTCGAAGTTCCCGGCGTGCCCGATCTCCCCAAGCCGGATCTCGCGCTCAACACC
>Ga0307479_10000957_pt1 | contig 26049 bp, 20 predicted proteins | sample atmos_gasesECM4C_FD_203743 | JGI IMG/M metagenome (GOLD analysis project Ga0307479, IMG submission 203743) | Hardwood forest soil microbial communities from Morgan-Monroe State Forest, Indiana, United States - atmos_gasesECM4C_515 | ecosystem: Environmental > Terrestrial > Soil > Temperate... | reverse complement strand
TACGACTTGAATCGTCCCAGAAGGTTTCGTTGCCCAAGCCCAGTTGACCGTACCTTTAAAGCTCATGACCACGTCGTCATCAGGACCGGCCGCTGTGACGCTGAGGTTTGTCATGGATGCAGCGCCAACGGCGATCAGAACGCAGAGTAGGGTAAGCTTCGTCATATGCTCTCCTTTTTCTCATTGCCATGACGAGTGGCAGCCGATACGGAAAGTATGCTCCGCGTCGGATGCGACCTAAGTTACCCCTCAGCGTGACGACCAAATGTCAAAACCATGTAAAGATCTGACCGGAGTCTGCCTCTGTGCCGTCGCAACCTGTCAAAATCGATCCGATTCTAGTTCACTGCAATGGTTCTGAGTTCTTGAGTCCAACCGATCCGGCGTTCGTAGAGACGTTGCTAGCAGCGTCTCTGCCTGCATCACCTAACCTCGGCTTTACCGGCGCCGCCGGCAGAGACCTAGCAAGCTACGTCTCTACGACTTGCCGGACATCTTGCCGCACATCTGGCGGGCGGCTTCGAATACGCTGTCTTCGGTCGGGACAGTGAGGTCCTCGAGCGGCGGTGAAAACGGGATCGGGACGTGCATGGCGCCCATGCGCTTTACGGGTGCGTCCAGATCGTAGAACGCGCCTTCGGCGATTACGGCTGCGAGTTCGGAGGTCACTCCATAACGGCCGTACCCTTCATCGAGGACGATGGCGCGCGACGTCTTCTTGGCTGAGTCGATGATAGTTTTTTCGTCGAGCGGCCAAGTTGTGCGCGGATCGACGACCTCGGCGCTGATGCCTTCTTTTTCCAGCAGAGTTGCCGCGCCCAGCGCGATCTGCACCATGCTGCTGGTCGCCACGAGCGTGATGTCGTCCCCGGCTCGCTTCACGTCGGCAACACCCAACGGAATCGTGTAGTCTTCGGCGGGCACAGGGCCTTTCATCTTGTACATCATTTTGTCTTCGAAGAAGACGACCGGGTTCTCGTCGCGGATCGCCGTCTTCAGCAGTCCTTTGGCGTCATAGGGAGTCGACGGCAGCACGACTTTCAAGCCGGGAACATGACTGAACCAGGCATGCAACGACTGCGAGTGTTGCGCGGCGGAGCGCCGGGTCGCGCCCAGCGTGGTACGCATCACCATGGGAACGCGCCAGTGGCCGCCGGACATGTAATGCGCCTTGGCGGCTTGGTTGACCATTTGATCCATGGTCAAGGTGATGAAGTCGCCGAACATGATGTCAACAACTGGGCGCAGACCGGTCATGGCGGCGCCGACTCCGATTCCTGTAAATCCGGCTTCGGAGATGGGCGTGTCGACGACGCGCTCGGAACCGAATTCCTCTACCAACCCGGAGAGCACCTTAAACGGAGTGCCTGCCTCGGCTACATCTTCGCCGAAAACACAGACGCGGGAGTCGCGGCGCATTTCCTCGGCCAGCGCCTCGCGAACCGCTTGCGCGAATGTCAGTTCACGGCTAGGCATAGACGTCCTGAGTGACCTGGTCGACGCTGGGATACGGAGCGGCGACGGCGAACTTTACCGCGGCTTCCATCTCGGTGCGCGCTTCGGCGCTGATTTGATCCAGCGTCGCCGGAGTGGCATATCCCTGAGCGATCAGCCACTTCCCGTGCAGTTGAATCGGATCGCGCTCGGTCTTCCAGTGCTGCTCTTCCTGCTTGGAGCGATAGTATTCGCGATTGATATCGCCCACATGGTGGCCGCTGTAACGGTAAGTGTCGGCCTGAATGAATCCGGGGCCTCCGCCGGCGCGGGCGCGCTTGATCAGACGCGAGGCGACTTCGTTTACGGCGCGCACGTCTTGCCCGTCGACGGATGCGGCTTCCAGAGCGAAGGCGCGGGCGCGGGCTAGAATCGTTCCGGAAGTGGTCTCGCTGTAGTGCGTGTACTCGTTGTAGAGATTGTTTTCGCAGACGTAGATGACGGGAAGCTTCCAGAGTTGCGCCAGGTTCATGACTTCGTAAAGAGATCCCTGGCCGAGAGCGCCTTCACCGAAAAAGCAGATTGCGACGCGTCCATTGCCCAACCTTTTCGCGGCGAAAGCGGCGCCGGTGGCGATGCCAACGCTGCCTCCCACGATTGCGTTGGCGCCCAGGTTGCCGGTGGCGGGGTCGGCGATGTGCATCGAACCGCCTTTGCCGCGACAGTAGCCGGCTTCTTTGCCGAGCAACTCTGCGAACATGCGATCGGGTGAAGCTCCCTTGGCCAGGCAGTGCCCATGGCCGCGGTGCGTGCTGGTGATGTAGTCGTCAATGCGGAGCGCTTGGCAGATACCCACCGCAACCGCCTCTTCCCCGCTGTAAAGATGCGCAAGACCGGGCATCAAAGCGCGGGTGTAGAGTTCGTTGACCTGCTCTTCGAACAGGCGGATCCTCACCATCTGCCGGTAGGCGTGGAGCCACTTTTCCTGGTCGGTGGTGAATTCACTGCCGGCTTCGGGCTTGGAGGTGGCAGTTGTCACTTCCGGCCTCCCGCGGTCACGGGCGTGGTCACGCCCGACATGGCGGCCAGCACGTCGAACATGCAGGCGAAGTCGTAGTTGGTCCACCCCAGGCCGCGAGCAGCAGTTAAGAACTCGTTGCTCACGGCCGTGGTCGGCAGAGGGACGTCAAGCTGGCGGCCCAGGTCCATCGCGAGCACCATGTCTTTCTGCATCATGTTGACGTCGAACCAGGCCTCCTCGGGCTGCTGCAGGACGAACGGGCCGCGATATTTGATCATGGGAGAAGCGACGGCACTGTTGACCAGCACATCGACTGCGACTTCGCGGGCGATGCCGCTCTTTTCGGCGAGTAGCACGCCTTCGGAGAAGGCCAGCATCTGCACGGCTAAGCTGAGATTGGTCGCGATCTTCATTGAGAGCGCGAGACCGTTGTCGCCGACGTGAGTGACTTTGGGCCCGATATCGAGCAGGAGCGGCTTGATCTTGTCAAAAGTTTCTGTGCGGCCGCCGACCATCACCGACAATTTGCCTTCCTGCAGAGTGATGACGCTGCCTGAGACTGGAGAGTCGACCATGTCAGCCCCCAGGGCGCGCACTTTGGCGGCGAGCGCGCGGCTCACCGTTGGACTTACGGTGCTCATGTCGATGAAAGTTTTGCCTGCGCTCAGGCCGGCGAGCAAGCCATCGGGGCCTTCGGTGATGGCCTGGATCGCGGCCGCGTTGGTTACCATCGCGAAGGTGTAGTTGGAAGCGCTGGCGACCGCGCGCGGCGAATCCGCCCAGTGCATGCCTTTCGCAACCAGCCACTGCGCCTTGGCGCGCGTGCGGTTGTAGCCGGTGACGCTGTGTCCCTTGCTCAGGAGCCGATTCACCATCTGGCTGCCCATCACTCCTAAACCGATGAATCCTAACTTTGCCATCCGCACCTGCCTTCGAGGTTATGCCACTCTTCAACGAAACTAATGTGTGGGTTGCTTGCCGGCCGGATGCCTCGCGGCTGGCGCCTGACTGTCATCGCGCACCTGGCCGAGGTGAGCCCGCATGGTGTCGCGGGCGGCTTCGGCATCGCGGCGCTCGACCGCCTCGAGAATCCGCTTGTGATGAACCTGGCCGCGTTCGGGACCGCCGGGGACTTTGAAGATTCGCAGCCGCTGTTCGCGAAGAAGTCCGACGATGGAGTCGAGCAAAGAAAGAATCAGCGGGTTGGCCGCACCTTCGGCGAGCGCGAGGTGAAAGTCGAGATCCGCTTCGATGTAGGCGTCGGGATCCTGACCTGCCCGGTCCATGATGGCGACGGCTTCACGCATGGTCGCCAGCTCCGCCTCCTGAATACGGGTCGCAGCGAGAGCCGCGATTTCCGGCTCCAGAATGGCGCGCACTTCGGCGAGGTGGGTCGAGCCTTCGGGCTGACCGATCTTGACCATCAGATCGAGGGACTGGCGGACCGCATGCGTAGTGCCATCGGTGATGAAAGTGCCGCGACCAGAATAGGCCTCGACCAAACCCTTCTCGCGGAGCGCCTTGACGGCTTCGCGCACGGCAGTACGGCTCACGCCAAAACGTTGCGCGAGTTCACGCTCGGCGGGCAACTGATCGCCGGGTTTAAGGGTGCCTTTTACAATGGATTCTTCGATTTGCTGAACAATTTGTTCGTAGAGACGAGATGTACGAACTAGCTTGTACACTGCGCTGCCCCCCGCACGGAACGGAGCCGAGCTAGCCGAGGAGTCGGCTATGGTCTGGCTACTATACCGCATATCCACGGGGTGCTGTCGGGTTTGTTCGATAATCGGCAAGGTGGGTATGCAGGTATGGTGGTATGACCAACAAATCCTACTACAGACCGGTTCGAGCGTGCAACCCGCGGCTTTAACTTTGTGTAATAACTCTGGTTGTTGGATGGGTGTTCCCGAATGTGAACTCCCTTTCTTGCCGGCCAGGAGGTATCTTCTAGGAATCCATCCAAAAAATGAATTTGCTTGACACTGTTTCTCCGATGGTGGTATGGCTGTCGGACCAGCTTCAACGGAGGGGTTTACTTATGCTATCCAGCACGGTCGGTGCCTGCACGTCCCGCGAAGGCAGGATGACTGTACTTTGCCTGTTGCTTGCCACCTTTACGCTCCTGGCGTTATCAGTTCCCGCCCCGGCACAATCCACCACGGGACGTATCTTGGGGACGGTGACCGATCCGAGCGGGGCCGCGGCCGCCGGAGCCACCGTGGCAATTATGGACGTTCAACGGGGCACCTCGCGTACGGTGACCAGCGACGAGTCTGGCGGCTACGTCGCTCCAGACCTACAACCTGGCACCTACAAAATCCGTGTCGAAATGAAGGGCTTTAAAACGACGGAGCGCCCGAACGTAGTCCTTGAGGTTGCGACCGATGTGCGGGTCGACGTTGCTCTGCAACCAGGGGCTGTGTCGGAGACTGTCGTCGTGGAAGAAGAAGTTCCGCTGCTCAATACCACCTCAGCTACGTTGGGAGGCACACTCAGTAACCAGGAAATCAACGACCTTCCGCTGAACGGCCGGAACTACGAAAATCTGCTGCAGCTGCGGCCCGGGGTTATGCGTTACCCCGGCGGCGGTTTCTCCACGACGAGCACCAACGGGCTGCGCGCCGAAGACAACGCGTACTTCATTGAGGGACTGTTCAACAGCGAGCCGTACTCGGGTCAGGGGATCATCAACGGCGCGGGCATCGCGGGCGATTCAGCGACTATCCTTCCCATCGATGCGATTCAGGAGTTCAACTTGCAGGAGAATCCTCCGGCAGAATACGGGTGGAAGCCGGGAGCAATTGTCAACGTCGGGTTGAAGAGCGGCACGAACGGATTGCATGGCACCGCCTTCGCCTTCGGGCGCGACGGCAACCTGGACGGGCGAAATTATTTCAACACTGCTCCGAACCCCAAGTTAGGCAGAGAGCTGGAGCAGTTCGGCGCTTCGCTGGGCGGAGCGATCGTAAAGGATAAAGCCTTCTTCTTCGGGTCCTACGAAGGGCAACGCTATGACGTAGGCAACTCCTTCGGAGGAGTGACCAGCCCATCGATGGTTCCCATGACTCTTGCTCCTGGAGCAGCCCCCAATTGCATTTCCGCTGCTCTGGTCGCGGCCTCCGCCGATTGTGCCAACAGCATTCCGAATGCAATCGCCGACTTGCTGGCGAACCATGTTACGATCAGCGCCGCCAGCCAGAAGATCTCGGGCTGCACCATGTCTGGCACCACTATTAGCTGCGCCGGCACCGGCTTTCCGCTGAACAACAATCCGACCACCACTATCGTCAACGGATTTCCGAACCAAGTCAACGTCGACAACGCGGTGGGCAAGGTCGACGTGCACCTCAATGACCGCAATACCGTCAGCGGGACCTACTTCTTCGGCAACAACTCAGGAACCGTCGAGGACTTTCCCGAATTGCAATCGAAGTGGCGATCCAAGATCCACACCCGCGCGCAAGTGGCGGGCGGAAACTGGATCTGGACTCCCTCGGGCCGATGGGTCAACGAAGCCAGGTTTGGCTATAGTCGGCTTTACCAGCCCACTCTGCCGGGCGATCTCAGCACGCCCGCTTCCGGGTATGGACTGAATACTGGCGTGAGTGGTGCCAACAGCGGGGGTTTGCCACGCATTGGGTTTGCCGGAGCTTTCATTCCCGGTCTGGGCGGCTTCAAGTGGCCGAAGTTCCAGGGGCCCGATGGCATCGTCCAGTTTATTGATCACGTGTCGTACACTGCGGGGCGGCACTCGCTGAAGTTCGGCGGAGAACTGCATCGCGACTACGTTAGCGGCGGAGCATTCGGCAACGCCCGGGGCAGCATCACCTTTGTAGGTGGCGTCGCCATACCGACAGGGTCCGGCTCCCCTGCGCTCGAGGATTTTTTCGCGGGCGATCCTCTCAAGGCCTCCGTGCTCACCGGCGACCCGACCCGGCACAGCCACGACTGGGCATACGCCGGATTCGTGCAGGATGACTGGCGTGCCAGCAAGAACCTCACCGTGAATCTCGGGCTGCGCTATGAGTACACCACGCCGCCCAAGGAGGACCACAATCAGTTGGGCAACTTTGACCCGATTCTTGGAATGGTGCAGGTAGGCAAGCAGATCAGTTCTCCCTACAACGGAGATCATAAAGATTTCGCGCCGCGCTTTGGCTTTGCCTGGGACGTGAAAGGGAATGGCAGCACGGTAATCCGCGGCGGCGGCAGCCTGGTCTACGAATATGTGAACTGGCAGTCGTTCATGGCTTTCAACAACAGCTTTGGTCTGCCCAGCGTTCCTACGGGCGCGGTCATCTCCGGAACGGGTACGGCTAACCCTGTCACCGCTGGAGGCACGATCACGACGGGCAATTTGACGGTTATCCCGCTCCCCCAGTGGGATAGCAGCACGCCGCTTTACGGCAACTTAAGCGGTACCACGATCAACTGCGACCCCAACGGCTCAGGTCCCTGCGCCATCATGGGAGTGGACCGCAATCTTACGACTCCTTACATTTGGAACTGGACTCTGAGCATGCAGCACGCCTTCACGCCCAGCCTCTCGATGGAAATTGCCTATGTCGGCAATCACGGGACGAACTTGACCGGGATTCGCGATATCAACCAGGCGCCGGTGGGATCGGGCTGGGATGCGGGAACGGTCGCCGCGTGTGTGACCTCCGGCTTCAACCCCAACTCCTGCGGGTCGAATGGAGGAGCAGAGCAAGCGAACCGGCCGTTCAATCCGAAGTTTCCGTACTTGAGCAACATCTTCCAAATGGGAAATGTGTACAAATCGAACTATAACGGCCTGCAAGTCACCCTGAATTCGCGAAACTACCACGGCCTGAGTATGGTCGCCGGATACACCTATTCGCATTCTTTGGACGACGTCGGCGCGAACTGGGACTTCGGCTATGGCGCTGGCCTGCCGCAAGACGCAAGCCATGTTGCTCGCGAATACGCCAACAGCGACTTCGACATTCGGAACCGCTTCACTCTCTCGCTTACCTACGCCATTCCTGGAAAGAAGGGCTTCGCACAGATGCTCGAAGGGTGGGAACTCAATTCGATCGTAACCCTGCAGACTGGTCAGCCCTGGGGTCCCATCGATCTGGGAACGGACGCAGCGGGAACCGGGCCCTTGCCGGTAAGTCCTCCCGCCAGCAGCCCGATTCGCTGGAATTTCTACGGCAAAACGCCGGATTTCAAAGCGTCTCCAACGTCGATCCCCTTCTTCCCAGGGAATCACAGCCAGGCTAATCCCACTAGTAGCAGCGCCTGCAACGCGCAAGCGTTGGCTCTGGACGGGGGATCACCCGGACGGGCAACTGATGCGCTCGCGCTGTTTGGCTGCTTTGCCAAGGGAAGTTCGATCATGATTCCACCGGCGTTGGGAAGCTTCGGGAACATGAGCCGCAATACGTTTCTCGATTCTGGTTTCAGGAATTTCGATTTCTCATTGGCGAAGAATTGGCATCTCGGCGAACGCGTTCGCGCCCAGTTCCGCGCTGAGTTCTTTAACATCTTTAACCACCCGAACTTCGCGAATCCTTATGGCGGCCAAAACGGGTTCGGCCTGAATGATCCGTCTGCAGGAAGTTCGTTCGGTTGCGAGTGCGCTACGCCCGACATCGCGGCCGCGAACCCGGCCGTCGGCTCGGGAGGGCCGCGTTCCATTCAACTGGGGCTGAAGTTCATCTTTTAGGGTGGCCGCAGGCGCAGCGCGGGCCGAGGCAGGCGGGCTCTTGCAGCCCCCGCTCGTCTTGGCCCGTTTCTTACAAAAATGGAACAAACCGGAAAACTCCGGTGGGGCCCGCGGAGATTTCGGTTGGAGCGACGGAGGTATTTTGAAAAGGAGGGGGCAAAGGTGAAAGCCAGAATCCGACGCTGCACTAGAATCCTGCTTTTTGGAGTGGCCGTCACCATGCCGACTGTCATGCTTGCCCAGGAACGCCGCGAGCGCACCATCGACGAAATCAAGACCGAGGCCGTTCATCGCGCCGAGGTTGGACGCTATCCACTGATCGGGCTTGATCCCGGCGACGTCAAAGAGGCGTTTGAGAGCATTCACACCGCCGACAAAGACGAGTGGGCCGCCGGATTCATGCGCGTCGCGGACCGGTACTTCAACGAGGCGAAATCGCTCGAGAAATCTGATCCCAAGAAGGCCGATGCCGATTACGTCCGCGCCTGGCGGCTGTATTCGTTCGGACGGTGGCCGATTCCGGCGTCGCCCGGGAAACAGCGGTCTTACGAGAAGGCGCTCGAGGCGTTTCTCGATCATGCGAAATTTTACGATCCGCCGCTCGAAGTGGTTCGGATTCCGTTCGAGAGCAAGGAAATCATCGCGTATTTGCGGTTGCCGAAAAATGCCCAGGGGCCGGTGCCGCTGGTGATCGCGGTCAATGGCCTCGACAGCCGCAAAGAGGATTTGACAGAGAGCTTTGGCGCGATTCTTTCCTTCGGCATCGGATATCTGGCCGTGGACGGCCCCGGCACTGGACAGTCGCCGATCAAGGTCACGGAGACGTCGGAGCGTCTGCTCTCGAAGGTGCTCGATTATGCCCAGTCGCGTCCGGTGATTGATAAGAACCGCATCGCCATGCACGGCGTGAGTTGGGGAGCGTATTGGGCTACCAAGATGGCGATCGTCGAGCGCGCCCGCCTGCGCGGGGCGAGCGCCCAGTCGCCTCCGGTGGACAGGTTCTTCCAGAAAGATTTCCTGATGAACTCGCTCATGGGAAATCGCGAATACCTCTTCGATCAAGTGCCCGCGCTGATGAACATTCTCGAAGGCGTGCACTCGCTCGACGAAATGGGCGAGTATCTGCCGAAGATGTCGCTGGTGCACCAGGGCCTGCTGGGCAAGCCGATGGCGCCGATGCTCATCCTGGCGGGCGTGAACGATACGCAAGTGCCCATCGACGACGAATACCTGCTGCTGAACAAGGGGGACGTGCCGAAAGAGGCGTGGATCAATCCGCAAGGCGGCCATCTCGGAAGACAAGTCGGCGTCTGGCCCGATCCGCGGATCTTCAAGGAAGTGATCATTCCGTGGCTGGTTAAAACGCTGGAGGCCCCAGCGAACTGAATTGACTCATGTGGCGACGGCCGCCTCGGCCGTCCCGCCTGGGCGAAAGCCTGCCGGCCCCAGGAATAGACCTGATTTTTCAAACGCAACGAAAAGTCCAAATGGCGACTTCGATTGCACAACCCGACGCTCCTGCGCCACGCCCCAAGCGCTTCTATACCTCCCTCTGGGTGCAGGTGAGTTTCGCCATTCTGATCGCGGTCATCTTCGGTGTGTACCGGCCTACCTCTGGCGTGGCCATGAAGCCGCTGGGCGACGCCTTCATTCGTCTGATCACGATGATCATTACGGTCATGATTTTTTGCACGGTTGTGACCGGGATTGCGGGCATGCGGGACTTGCGCAAGGTCGGCCGGGTCGGGGGCAAGGCGCTTCTCTACTTCGAGATCGTTTCGACCCTGGCCCTGGTGGTGGGACTTGTTGTCGGCAATGTCGTGCGGCCGGGCAGCGGCTTTAACGTCGACGCATCGACGCTCGACTCGCGCGCCGTTGCCGACTACGCCGGGCAAGCCAAGGCGCAGAGCGTAACCGAATTCCTGATGCACATCATCCCGACCACGGTGGTGGATGCCTTCGCCAAAGGCGACATTCTGGAAGTGGTCTTCGTTTCGATCCTGTTCGGATTTGCCATGTCGGCCGCGGGCACGCACGCCAAGCCTCTGGTCGACATGCTGGAGTCGCTCAGCAAAGTCGTATTCCGCATGGTGAACATCGTCATGCGATTCGCGCCCATTGGCGCATTCGGCGCCATGGCCTTCACCATCGGCAAATACGGACTGGCTTCACTCGGGCCGCTGGTCAAGCTGATTGCGTCGTTCTGGGTGACATCCGCGCTGTTCGTCTTCATCGTCTTCGGCGCGGTTGCCTGGATGGCAGGATTCAATCTGGTGAGATTCCTGCTGTGCATCAAGGAAGAGATTCTTCTGGTGCTGGCGACCAGTTCGTCGGAGACCGCGATTCCAACGCTGATGGAGAAGCTCGAAGGGCTGGGCTGCTCGCGCTCGCTGGTCGGCTTGATCGTACCGACCGGCTACACTTTCAACACCGACGGCAGCGCCCTCTACATGACCATGGCCGCGCTGTTCGTGGCGCAGGCGACGCACACGCATCTGACCTGGCTGCAACAGATGACGCTATTCTCCGTCGCGATCCTGACCTCGAAGGGTGCGAGCGGAGTGCAGGGAGCGTCGTTCATCGCGTTGGTCGGAACCCTGAGCGTGATCCCGACGATTCCTGTGGCCGGGATGGCGCTGATCCTCGGCATCGATCGCTTTATGAGCATGTTCCGAGCGCTGGTCAACATGATCGGAAATGGCGTGGCCACGCTGGTGGTGGCGCGCTGGGAAAGCGAACTCGACCGCGCCACGTTACAGCGGAATCTGGCTTGAGAAATGCTCAACTAGAGACGGCCGCCTCGGCTGTCCCGCCGGGACCAGGTCCGGCCGCCCCGCACAGGCAAGCCCTGAGACGGGAAGAGTAACTCTTTCGTAACCATCCCACCTGCACATTTTTTGTTGCATTTAACATTCTTGAAATATCTTCCGAGTAACATCATTTGTAGGAGGCCGTCCCCATGGGTTCAGCCAAGGTTGACAAGTCCTTGCCGCTGCAGGTGGCGGCGATCTGCTATCGCCGGCGTGGCACGGCGGTCGAATTCCTGCTGGTGAACACCAACGGCGGCAATAAATGGACTTTTCCCAAGGGCTCAACCGAAGCGCGGCTGTCGCATAGTCAAGCCGCCGAGCGAGAAGCGGCGGAGGAAGCCGGCGCCATCGGCACCATTGAGCCACGGCACTTTCATCTCTACCTGCATTCCAAGGGCGTGTTCTGGCAGCCTGGGGGAGTCCAGGAATTTGTGGTCAAGGCGTTCCTGATGGAAGTGCACCAGATGCGCCGCCCCGACGAGGCCAACCGGCGTCCGACCTGGGTAAGCCCCGCCGAAGCCAGGCGGCGGCTGGCCAAGGGCCGCGAAGTGAAGTATTCTCACGAGCTCGAGACCGTGATCGACCGCGCCCTCGAACGGATCCAGTTTCACCACGAACTCTGGGGAGCCTATCCCGGAGCGCGCAACCCCCGCCCTGCCTCAGACAAAGACCCGATCGCCAATGTAGTTTGGCCATAAGAAAGCGCAAATCTTCCGAGCGCAGCGCCTCAAGGCGCGATTGATGATGGTGATGCTTTCGGCATGCCTGAAGGCATGCCCTGATACGAATCCCGCTTCGCGCTGCCTCGCTACTCGCTACCCCCATACTCGGTACTGCTTTTGTGAGACGATAAACCGAGCCCATGATCCAGCTTTCTGGCGCCGGCAAACGCTTCGGCCACAAACTTCTCTTCGAAAATGCGGACTGGCTGATCACGTCCAACGACCGCATTGGCCTGGTGGGCGCGAACGGCACCGGCAAGTCCACGCTGATGAAGATTCTCGCGGGCATGGACACGTTCGATTACGGCGCGCTTACCGTCGCCAAAGGGACATCCGCCGGATATCTGCCCCAGGACGGGTTGACACTGTCTGGGCGCAGCGTTTTTGCCGAGTGCATGTCGGTCTTCGACGACCTGCGCGCGATGGAAGTGGAACTGGAATCTCTGACTCACAGCATGGCGGAACTGGACCACACCAGCCCGGAATACTCCGCTGTGGCCGATCGCTACCACCGCGTCGAACATGAGTTTCGCACTCGCGACGGCTACTCGATCGAGGCGGAAGTCGGACGGGTCCTGATGGGTTTGGGTTTCACCAAGGACGACTGGCAGCGGCAGACCGACGAATTTTCCGGCGGATGGCAGATGCGACTCGCGCTGGCCAAGCTTCTGCTGCAGAAGCCGAACCTGCTGCTGCTCGACGAGCCCACGAACCACCTGGATCTCGAAGCCCGCAACTGGCTCGAAGAGTATCTGCAGAACTATCCGAACGCGTTCGTGCTGATCTCGCACGATCGCTATTTTCTGGACGTGACCGTCAACAAAATCGCCGAAATCTGGAACAAGCGCTTTTGGTTCTACACCGGTAACTACGATAAGTTTCTGGCGCAGAAGACGCAGCGCAACGAGCAACTGCAGGCTGCCTACCGCAATCAGCGCGAGCGCATCGAGCAACTGGAAATGTTCATTAACCGCTTTCGCTACCAGGCGACGAAGGCGAAGCAGGTGCAAAGCCGCATCAAGGAACTGGAGCGAATGGAGCGGATCGAGGTTCCTGCCGAGGAGAAGACGATCCATTTCACTTTCCCGCAGCCCAAGGCGAGCGGGCGCATCGTGGCCGAGTTCGAAGGCGTGGCCAAAAGCTATCCCGGGAAGAACGGGGCCGCCGAGAAAGAGGTCTTCGGCAACGTCGACTTCATGATCGAGCGCGGCGACCGGATCGCGCTGGTAGGAGTGAACGGGGCGGGCAAGTCGACGTTGATAAAACTTCTGGCCGGCACCGAACCCGTCACGCACGGGGAATACCGCCTGGGCCACAATGTGCAGGCCGATTACTTTGCCCAGGATCAGTACAAGGAACTCGATCCCGAGGCACGCATCCTCGACGACCTGGGTGAGTGTTCCCCGCGCTCGACTGAGACCGAATTGCGCAGTCTTCTCGGCTGTTTTCTGTTTTCGGACGAAGACGTCTTCAAGAAGATCGGCGTGCTCTCGGGCGGCGAACGCGGGCGCTACGCGTTGCTGCGCCTGCTGCTGCATCCCGCGAATTTCCTGCTGCTCGACGAGCCAACCAACCATCTCGACCTGCGCGCCAAAGATGTCTTGCTCAACGCGCTGATGGAGTACACCGGCACCGTGGTCTTCGTCTCGCACGACCGCTATTTCATCGACAAGCTGGCCACGCGGGTGTTCGAAATCGGCGGCGGCAAAGTTGAAATCTTCCCCGGCAACTACGAAGACTATTTGTGGCGCAAGGAGGGCGGTCAGCACGTAGCGCCGACTCTGGACGACGTGCCGGGAGCAGCCGCCCCACGAATGCCCTCAGGCCACAAACCTGCCGCTTCGGCCGAGCCAGTGAACGGAAATCGAAGCAGCGAAGCGACCTCGGCTGAGGCGGCAAAGAAGCGCCTGAATCCGATCAAGCGCAAGCAAATGGAAGACCGTGTCGGCGAGTTGGAAGAGGAAATTGGCCGCGTGGAAGCAGCCGTCGCCCACTGCGAGACAGCAATGCAGAATTTCGTCAGCGCCGAGGAGAGTCAGCGCCAGTCCCAGGAGCTTGAGCGACACAAAGCGGCCCACGCAGCCTTGATCCAGGAATGGGAAGACCTCTCCGAAGCACTGCAGGAGTCTTAGAGCCGTCTCGCAGTGAGCATATCTGGTTTGAAAGGACACACTCAGAGTTTCTGCGAAGGACATAGTCTTGTCATCCCGAGGCGCCGTTCTGCGGCGGGCAAAAAGCGCCCGCTTCAGGATGACAACCCGAGCTAGGTCAATTCGGAAACAGCTCTTGGCATCATCAGTCCTCCCGCCATCCTTCTTCCGCGCCCGTACAGCGCCTTCCGTAATCTAAGGAAATGCTTACCCCTGTGCGATATTCAGCTTGGCCGAGTGGCCGCAACTGCCGAAGGCCGCAAATTTAAAGACCAACCGCATGGAGCGGACGCCAGCCCGAGCGCCCCGCGCGGGAAACCCAAGGAAGGTCGCATGCTTCAGTCGTCGGAGAATTCCTTCTTGAAGTCCAACACACCGGCTTCCAACCCCAACCCTTACAACCCCGTCAAAACCGTTACCGCCCCCGTGGATCAGGCCACCATCGGTCGCACGCTCGTGATCAAGGGCGAAATCAGTGGCTCGGAAGCGCTCTACATCGATGGCCGCATCGAAGGCAAAATCATCATGCCCGACAGCCGCGTCACCATCGGGCGCAACGGCAAGGTCGATGCCAGCATTCAAGCCCGCGAGGTCGTGATCATGGGCAAGGTGACTGGCAACATCGAGTGCAGTGATCGCGTGGATATTCGCAGTGAAGGCTCGGTCAGCGGAGATATTTCGACGGTGCGCATCAGCGTCGAAGACGGCGCCGCGCTCAAGGGCGGCATCCAGGTGCACGCCGAACCGAAGTCGCAATCGCAGAGTCAGGCAAAGCCGGTGGAGCCTCCCAAGGCTCTGGCCGCGACGGCTAGCGCTTAGTTCGACGGACGGGTCTCAACGGATGGACAAAGGGCATGCTTACGCGTGCCCTTGTCTGTTTTCGTAGAGACGCTCATTGCAACGTCTCTCTAACCACTATTGGCGGTGCTGTCGGCAAGACGTAGCAAGCAAGCTACGTCTCTGCGACCAGAAGAATTACTTCTTCCCTGTCGGCTTGAAATCTAGCGCCGCCGAATTCATGCAATAACGCAGCCCCGTGGGCGCTGGTCCGTCCTCGAATACGTGTCCCAGGTGCGCGTCACAGGTGGCGCAGCGGACTTCGGTGCGCACCATGCCGTAGCTTGAATCGCGGTGCTCGACCACTCCGCCGCCGGACGCGGGTCTAGTGAAGCTCGGCCAGCCGGTGCCGGAATTGAACTTTGTCTGTGAATCGAACAGGGGTGCGCCGCAGCACACGCAGTGATACATCCCCGCATCTTTCGTGTTCCAGTACGCGCCCGTGAAGGCGCACTCGGTGCCCGCCTCGCGGGTCACGTGATATTGCTCCGCCGTGAGCTTCTGCTTCCACTCGGCTTCGGTCTTCGTAACCTTCTCTGCAATCTTCTCAGCCTCTGCAATCTTCTCAGCCATGAATCCAGCTCCATTCTCATGATCTATTTTGCCAACGATTAGATGTTCGGCCGCACCAAAAGTGACACAAACCATATTTCAACCGCCCGGACTTGTGTGTCGGGTCTGGTCAAATGGAGAAGAACCGAGAGAGTCTGAACTGTCTCCTCAACCGAATTGGTCGTGAGCCGGGTGTCGGTCTCATCGGTTTCGACAAGGAATGGGCACATCCCGCTCCCCGACTCAATCTGCACCTCAAACGGACTTTTGGGCTCGGTGAACAACCACAGTCCATCATCATCGGCTCCTGGGTGCAAGACTTTGAGCTGCGCGACGTTCACCGCTGGATATCTTTCGCGGACCAACGCAATAATTCGATCGACATCACGCATAAGCTGCAACCTGGACGATTTCCCCTGGCTCCGCCTTCACACTTCCTCTCCTACTCCCCGGTACTTTCCCCGGAAGAACAGTAGCGGGTCTCCGTCGCGCACCACCGCATCTTCGACTTCTGCAATGAAGATGGTATGATCGCCGGCTTCTTGGGACGAGTGCAGGCGGCATTCCAGGTAGGCCAGCGAGCCATACAGCATGGGGGTGCCGTGCTTAGTGCGGTCAAAACGTGCGCCGGCCTCGGTTTCGGCGTGCTCGTGAGTGCGATCCGGGCGCGCGTAGTACTCTGAAATTGTCCGCTGGTCTTCGCCCAACACATTGATGCCGAAGCGCTTCTTCGCATGCAGATGGGCATGAGTGCGCGTTTCTTGGTCGACGCACACCAGCACCAGCAGGGGATCGAGCGAGACCGACGCGAATGCGTTGGCGGTCATGCCGTGGACTTCGCCTTCGAGGTCCACGGTGATGATGGTTACACCCGTGGCGAAGCAGCCCATGGCTTTGCGAAATTCGGAAGGGTTCAAGGTCATACGCATCGTAGAAACGTTGTTGCTTGCAACGTCTCTCATCGTTCGCGGGGCCCCGCCGGCGAAGACGTAGCAAGCCACGTCTCTACGAGCGTTGCGGCAACCGCCTACATTACCACGCTCTGCCGTTGTATCATTCGATTCGACCGTGGCCTTGACCTCAATTACGGCTGCCACGCCTTTGCGCCTGGGAGCACCGATCTCACGCGAAGTAGCCCTGCGACTAATTCGGTGTGGCGACGACGACCTGCCTGAACTCCTCGGTGCCGCGAGAGCGGCAAAGGAACGATTCAAGCCCGGGACCATTACCTACTCGCGGAAGGTATTCATTCCGCTCACCAATCTTTGTCGCGACTACTGCGGATACTGCACCTTCCGCCGCGATCCCGGCGACCCGGGCGCGCGCACCATGACGCCTGACGAAGTGCTGGCCGTCGCCCGGGCGGGCGAAAAGCTGGGATGCACCGAGGCGCTGTTCAGTCTCGGAGACAAGCCGGAGTTGCTGTTTCCCGAAATGCGCGAGACGTTGCGCCACCTCGGCTACAAGTCCACGCTGCATTATCTCGAAGCCATGTGCGAACTCATGCTGCGCGAGACCAGTTTGCTGCCGCACCCAAATCCGGGCCTGCTCAGTGCCGAGTGGATCGCTCGTCTAGCGGCTGTTTCCCCCAGCATGGGACTCATGCTCGAGACCACCAACGCCGCACTGCTCGCCCCCGGTGCGGCCCACGATAACGCTCCTGACAAGGTTCCGGCCAAACGCTTGCACACAATCGAGGACGCCGGCAGGCAGGGCGTTCCCTTCACGACCGGCCTTCTGATCGGCATCGGGGAATCGCCAGAAGACCGGGTCGACACCCTGCTGGCGATCCGCGAGTTGCACGAGCGTTATGGCCATATCCAGGAAGTAATCGTGCAGAATTTTCGCGTCAAGCCGGCTATTCCGATGGCCCAGTGGCCCGAGCCGTCACACGGCGAAATGCTGCGGGCGGTGGCGGTAGCTCGATTGTTACTCCCTAACGTGAATATTCAGGCTCCGCCCAATCTCTCCGCGCCTTACTATGAGGATTTGGTGGACGCCGGCATCAATGATTGGGGAGGAATTTCGCCGCTGACGCCCGACTACATTAACCCAGAGAAGCCCTGGCCGCACCTGGAGCAGCTTCGCCTGCGCACCGAAGCCAAAGGATTGGAATTGCGGCAGCGGCTGCCGGTGTATCCGGAGTTTCTGCCGGCTGTCGCCGCTGGGCTCGGACTTTTGTCAGAGAGATTGCGAGCGGCCGCCGACGATCACGGCTTGGCAAGAATAGAGAGGGCGGCATGATCTGCGTTCTCAGTGGCGGCACGGGCGGAGCGAAATTTATCGACGGATTGCGGCAGGTCATGCCCGCCGAAGAGATCACGATCATCGTCAACACTGGCGACGACCTGCTGTGGTGGGGGCTGTACGTCTCGCCCGATATCGACTCGATCACCTACGTGCTTTCCGGCATGCTGAGCCGCGAGCGCGGATGGGGAGTGAAAGGCGACACATTCCTTTGTCTGCAAGCCATGGGACAACTGGGGGAGCCCACGTGGTTCCACACCGGCGACCGCGATCTTGCCGTGCACCTGCTCCGCTCGCGCCTGCTGGCCGAGGGCAAGACGCTGTCGGAGGCGACGTCGATCGTCTGCGGCAAACTGGGAGTGCGAGCTCGGATTCTTCCCATGAGCAACTCTCGCGTCGAAACCCGCGTGGATACGCCCATTGGCGAGCTGAGCTTTGAAGAATATTTCGTCCAGCGCTGGTACCAGGACCCGGTCAATTCGGTGCGCTTCGCGGGAGCTTCGGACGCGGAACCTGCGCCCGGTGCGATTGAGGCGATCACTTCCGCCGACGCGGTTCTGATCGCGCCCAGCAATCCGGTGACTAGCATTGGCCCGATCCTGGCAGTTCCCGGAATTCGCGATGCCCTGGTGCGGGCTCGTGGCAAAATTGCCGCGGTCAGCCCGATCGTGGGTAATGCTCCGGTCGCGGGGCCGGCGGGAATTCTCATGGCGGCACAGGGGCTGCCGAGCTCGATTGCCGGGGTCGCGCAAGCCTATGAAGATTTTCTCGACGTCCTGATCTGCGATACACGCGATGCCCGAGCGGCGGATGCGCTCCGCAAAAGCGGCGTGCGCGTGCAGTGCACCCAGACGATCATGCGCAGCTCCGACGACAAGGCCGCGCTGGCCCGGGAAGCGCTAACCTTCGTCACCGGCGGCCTGCTCAAAGACGAACCCGCGGCGGACGGCACCTTGCCCCGCTTCGGTCAGCCGTGATTCTGGTTCCCGTCAAGAATCTGTCGGGGGCGAAGCAGCGCCTGGCAGCCGTTCTGGATCAACCGTCGCGCACCAAGCTGGCCCAGGCCATGCTGCACGACGTGCTCACCACTCTGCACCGATGGAAAAACAGGCCGCAGGTAGCGGTGGTAAGCGGCGATCCCTATGCTGTGACGCTGGCGACGGAGTACGGACTTGACATCATCGCAGACCGCGACAATCCGGGAGAAACCGGCGCGATCGAGATGGCTACACGCACCTGTGTGGAACGCGGCGTGGACAGCACATTAATCATTCCTGCCGACATTCCCCTCATTCAGGCCTGGGAACTGGAAGAAATCCTGAAGAACGCGCCACCAGCAGGCAGCGTGCTGGTCCCGGCTGCCGATGGACGCGGCACGAACGCCGCGTTTCGGCGCCCGGCGGATCTGTTCCCGCTGCGGTTCGGCAATGACAGTTTCAAGCCGCATTACGCCGCGGCGCAGGCCACCGGCAAGCCTTGCGTCGTTCTGAATCTGCCGGGCATTGCGGTCGACGTCGACAACCCTGCGGATCTGGAACAGTTGCTGTCGCTCCCCGGCGAAACCCGCGCCCAGAAGCTCGCGCGCGAATATCTATCGTAGGGACGTTGCTTGCAACGTCTCTGCCGCACGCTGGACAGGTAACATGTAGTTCATGAGGCAGGTGAAGGGCGCCAAAACGGAATCAGCCGCGAACCGGCGAAACGAACAGCCGCCGCAGTCGCTTGACCAACTTCACCTCATCCCCATCCCACTTGCAGATGAGATCCAGCCGGGTGATTCGCTGGCGAATAAACTCCTCGAGGCCCTCCGGGGGCGCCGCCTCAAGTTCCAGTCCGGAGACATTCTTGTCGTCAAACACAAAATCGTCTCCAAAGCCGAGGGCCAGGTAGTTGACCTAAAATCCATCGAGCCTTCCGCTGAATCCGTCGCCTGGGCAAGACAGTATGGGCTCGACGCGCGCGTGATCGAGCTTGCCGTGCGCGAGAGCCGCTCCGTCATTCGCCGCAAGAATGGAGTTCTGATTACCGAGACGCACCACGGCTTTCTCTGCGCCAACAGCGGCGTGGACGTTTCCAACGTGAACGGCGGCGGGCATGCGCTGCTGCTCCCGGAAGATGCCGACCGCTCGGCTGCCAATCTTCGCCGCGAACTCAAAAAACGCACTGGCTGCGCCATTCCCGTAATCATTACGGACAGCTTAGGACGCCCATGGCGCGAGGGGCTGACAGAGTTTGCCATCGGCGTCGCGGGAATGAAGCCGCTGCGCGACGACCGTGGCCGCCGCGATCCTCATGGCTACAAGCTACGCGCCAGCGTTGAAGCCGTGGCCGACGAACTGGCGTGCGCCGCGGGGCTGGTTTGCGGCAAGCTGAATCGCGCACCGGGCTGCATTGTTCGAGGATTTCGCTACCAGGCCGGCTCGGGTCGAGTGCGCGACCTGCTCCGACCGGCCTCGACCGACCTGTTTCGCTAGATTCCGCTACACTGTACGGATATTGCCTGCGATGACTCGCCAGCGCAGGCAGAGACGTAGCAAGCTACGGCTCTACGGAGTGAATCATGCCTCGCGAATTGGCTTCCTCGGAACTTGAAGGCTTCCCCTCGCTCGACTGGCTTGAGGTCGCTCCCCGTTTGACTCCGCCGGTGCGGGCGTCGCTAGAGAAGATTCTCGAAACGCAGAATGGGGTTGAGCTCTCGCTCGAGGAGTCGTACTCGCTCGCGAATACGGAAGGGGACGACCTGCTCGGTTTGCTGGTGGCCGCGAACCTTCTGCGCTCCGAGCTTGCCGGGAACATCGTCACTTACGTGGTCAACCGCAACATCAATTTCACCAACATTTGTTTTGTGGGATGCAAGTTCTGCGCTTTCAGCCGAGGGCCGCGCGAATCCGATACCTACTTCCTCACTCCCGAACGGGTCGGAGAGAAAGCTGCCGAAGCGTGGCAACTTGGCGCGACCGAAGTGTGCATTCAGGGAGGGCTCCCGCGCGATCTCCCGAAGTTTTATTACCGCGACATTCTGCGCGCCGTAAAAAACGTTACTCCGCGCATGCACATTCATGCCTTCTCACCGATGGAAATTGTGTATGGCGTCGAACTGACCGGGATGCCGCTAGCCGACTATCTGGAAATGTTGCGGGACAACGGTCTCGGCACACTGCCCGGAACGGCCGCAGAAATTCTGGACGATGAGATTCGGCACATCCTCTCGGCTAACAAGCTTTCGACCGCGCAATGGGTCGAAGTCATCGGTTCGGCGCACCGCTGCGGTATTCGCACCACCTCGACGCTTATGTACGGCCATACGGAGACTCCGGCTCACTGGGTGCGGCAGATGCTCCTCCTCCGCGGCCTGCAATCGGAAACCGGAGGCTTCACTGAATTCGTTCCGCTCGGCTTCGTGCATCAGAACACGTTGCTCTTCCATCAGGGACTGGCGCGCAGCGGCCCGACGTTGGCGGAGCACCTTAAGGTTCACGCGCTGGCGCGCGTGCTGCTGGCCGGCTCCATCAACAATATTCAAGTGTCGTGGGTGAAACTTAATCGACGACTGTCGCAACTGTGCCTGCAGGCTGGAGCCAATGATTACGGCGGCACGCTGATGGAAGAGAACATTTCGCGCGAGGCAGGCGCGACTGCCGGCCAGTACACCAGTCCGGAGGATTTTCAGGCGCTGATCCTGGAGATGGGACGGATTCCCGCCGAGCGCAACACAACCTATTCGCGTATTCACATCAAGCTTGCCCTTGACGAGTTCAGCGCGGAACAGGCGTGGGAGGCCGAGTTCGCATGAGCTCCGGCTCCGCGGGCCCTGCGACCGTCCGCCCCATCGCCATCATTGGTGGCACTGGTCCGGCGGGCATGGGGCTCGGTCTACGCTGGGCACGCGCTGGGGAAACCATCATCATCGGGTCAAGGGATGAGCAGCGCGCCCGACATGCGGCCGCGTCCATTCAGCAGAGAGTGGGAGGGCAGGCAAACGTCTCCGGCATGGAAAACGGCCACGCCTGCGCCGCCGCCGACATCCTGATGTTAACCGTCCCGTTCGAGAGTCAGGCTTCCTTGCTCCGGCAACTCAAGCCGGCAATCACCGCCGGCAGCATCCTCATCGACGCAACCGTACCGCTCGCAGCCGGAGTTGGCGGACGCGCCTCCCGCACGCTGGGGGTGTGGCAGGGGTCGGCCGCTCAGCAGGCCGCTGAACTCGTGCCAGAGGAAGTCAGCGTCGTGGCGGCTTTCCACAACGTTTCCGCCGAACTGCTGGGCGGGGATGCTCCGCTCGACTGCGACGTGATTGTTTGCAGCGATGATCGTGACGCCGCGCAACTCACGCGTGACCTGGCTGCGAAAATTCCGGGCGTCCGCGCCATCGACGGCGGAAAACTCGAGAACGCCCGCATCGTCGAGCAAATCACCGCCCTGCTGATCGGGATGAACATTCGCCACAGAGGCCAGGCCGGAATTCGGATCACTGGCTTGCCTTCTTCGGCGTACCGCTGATGCTGGCTCTCAAACTCGAATTCAGGCATTCCGTCCCAGGACTATAATTGACGCACACACATGGCCCTGACCCCTGGCACGAAGCTTGGGCAGTATGAAATTATCTCGCCCCTTGGAGCCGGCAGCATGGGCGAGGTGTATAGGGCACGTGATACCCGGCTCGATCGCGAGGTTGCGATCAAAGTTCTGCCTGAGCTGGTTTCCCTCGAACCCCAGCGCCTGCTCCGCTTCGAGGGGGAAGCGCGAGCCGCAGCAGCGCTGAATCATCCCAATATCCTTGCGGTCTACCAGATGGGAATGTACCTTGGCGTTCCTTACATGGTGACGGAACTGCTGGAAGGCAAGACCCTGACGGAGACCATCCGGCGCGGTCCATTGCCGTTGCGCAGAGCAATCGACTACGGAGTGCAGATCGCGCAAGGACTTGCGACGGCGCACGAAAAAGGGATTGTCCACCGTGACTTGAAACCGGACAACTTGTTCGTTACCAAAGATGGACGGATCAAGATCCTGGACTTTGGCCTGGCCAAAGTGGTGCAGCCGAAAGAATTGGTAACGAACCAGGCGCCCACGATCACCTTGCCAGGCGTGGCCATGGGAACGGTGGGGTACATGTCGCCCGAACAGGTGCGGGGACTGACGGTCGACCACCGTTCCGACATTTTCGCCCTGGGCGCCATCCTCTACGAGATGGTGATGGGAAAGGCGACATTCCAGAAGCCGACCTCTGCCGATACGATCAGCGCGATCCTGAATGAGGAACCTGCGCCCATTTCTCAGCTTGCGCCCGACACGCCCGTGGGTTTGGAGAGAGTGGTGAGCCGGTGCCTGGAAAAAAACGCGGAGCAGCGGTTTCAGTCCGCGTCCGATCTGGCGTTCGCTCTGCAAGCGTTATCCGATCCAGCGATATCGTCGCCGACCGGCGCACATGAGATTCGGAGAGACAAAGAAGAGGGCGCCCGCCTGAGAGTTGCGCCCGCCGCAATAGCGCTGCTGGCCGTGATCTTCGCTGCGGTGATCCTCCATTTTTGGATGCAACCCGCAACCGTGCCGAAGGTCGCAAACTACGTTCAGCTTACGCACAACGGTCAGCAGAAGTCGCTCATCGGAACTGACGGCGCAAGGCTCTATCTGGACCTAGGAGAAGGAAGGGCGGGAAGCTTCGCCTCACATGGAATTGCCGAGATGTCGGTCTCGGGTGGCGAGCCGAGAAAGCTTTCGCTTGCGCCATCTCCGAACATGGTTCCCGTCGACCTGTCCGCGGACGGCTCCGAACTCCTCGTCGTGGACGGCCAGGGAGCGCCTCCGAAGGGGCCGCTGTGGAGTCTGCCAATTCTGGGAGGCTCGCCGCGTCGACTCGGGGACGCGGTCGGAGAATCCGCCGCCTGGTCTCCCGATGGCAAGAGCCTGGTCTACACCAGCCTGGGCGACGTGTTCCTTGCCAAGGCGGACGGGACGCAATCCCGCAAGCTGCTCGGCGTAAAGGGCGACATCCTGAACATGGTGTGGACGCCCGACGGCAGCCACTTGCGCTTTGATTCTTCAGAGACCGCCGGCACCGTTGGGCGGCAGTTGGTCTGGGAAGTGTCCGCAGACGGCACGGGCTTGCATCGCTTGCTCGAAGGTTGGCACGAGCCGCCAGACGAATGCTGCGGCCGATGGACTCCCGACGGAAAGTATTTCGTATTCCAGTCGGGCGGTCAGATCTGGGCTCTTCCGAAATCTGGTGGCCTTTTTCATTCCGAATCCAGCCCCATTCCTCTGACGTCGAGCCCGCTGACGTTGTCCTCGCCGCATCCCAGCAAGGACGGCAAGAAGCTTTTCATGATTGGCCAAACCTACCGCGGCGAGCTTACACGTTACGATGGGAAGTCCGGCCAGTTCGTACCGTTTCTCGGCGGAATCTCTGCGGAATACATCGACTTTTCAAAAGACGGTCAGTGGGTGAGCTACGTTTTGTATCGCGAGGGAACCCTGTGGCGGAGCAAGGTGGACGGGAGCGAGCGCCTGCAACTTACCTATCCGCCGATGTATCCCCTGCTGCCGCGCTGGTCACCGGACGGAAAGAAGATTATCTTCTTCGAATTCGCGTTAAGCGGAGACAAGCCAGCAAGAATCTATGAGGTCTCGCCCGATGGAGGAAGTCCACAACAACTGCTGCCGGACGATCACAGCCAGCAACTCGATCCGAACTGGTCACCGGATGGGAGCAAGATCATCTTCGCTGGCGAGTCCAATGATCCGACCTCGGTGATCCGCATCCTGGACGTGGCGAGCCGCCAAATCTCCGACCTGCCCGGCTCCCAAGGGCTTTACTCGCCGCGATGGTCGCCCGACAGACGATACATTTCCGCATTTTCAGCGGACTCGAAAACTCTACTACTGTTTGATTTCCAGACCCAGAAATGGACTGAGTTGGCCTATGGCTCTTTGAGTTGGCTGAACTGGTCGCATGACGGTCATTACATCTACGTCCTGAATCTCAGGGGGAGGAATGGGGTGGTCCGGATTCGCATCACCGACCATAAGATCGAGCAAGTGGTCGACTTGACGAATTTGGTAACTACCGGACGATACGGCGGGTGTCTGTCGCTCACGCCCGATGATTCGCCTCTGCTGCTCCGCGACACCGGCAGCCAGGATGTTTACTCGGTGGATTGGCAGGCTCAGTAGGTGCCTCTGCTACTCGTCGCCCAACGGCGTATTTATTTCTTCCGCCGGTTCCCCACTGGCCATGGCTTGCGCCACGATCAACTGTCGGGCCTCGGCGCGAATCTTCGGCAATTGCATGCCAAACCACCAGGCGCCGGCAAGCGACGCCACACCGCCCAGGGCCACCGTCAGCGGCGCACCCAGTCGGTCTGACAGCGCGCCGCCGAGCAGCGCTCCCACCGGAGCCATGCCCATGAACATCATCGAATACAGGGCCATGGCGCGCCCACGCAGGGCATCGGGCACCATGACCTGGATCAGCGTGTTCGACGATGCCATCTGTAGCATGATGAAATATCCCACCGGTAGCAACAGCAGGACCGAGAGCCAGAATGATTTTGAAAACGCAAAGAGGATCAGGCTCAGGCCAAACCCGCCGCAACAGACCGCAACCCACCTCCCCAGGCCTTTAACGCCAGAGCGCACCGCCAAGGTGAGCGCTCCCAGCAACGCGCCAACGCCGGTGGCGCCCATCAGAATGCCCAACCGCACCGCACCCAGATCGTGCGATCCGATCAGAGAAGCAAATTCCTGTCCACCGTTGTGCAGAATCTTGTCGGCGAAGATCGGCATCAGTACCACGTAGGGCATTCCCGTGACGCTCACCAGCCCCAACAGCAAGAGTAAGGTGCGAATGGGGGCAGTGTGCCGCACGAATTGGAACCCCTCGATGATGTGTTCCCAGGGCGACGTCTGGGCCGATGCTCGCGCCGGCGCTTGTACATTCATCATCATCAATCCAGCGATGACAGCGATGTAGCTTACCCCGTTGGCAAAGAAGCACCACCCCTCCCCCAGTCTGGCCACTAGGACTCCCGCCACGGCCGGGCCGATCACGCGCGCGCCGTTAAACATCGAGGAATTCAGGGCAATCGCGTTCATTAAATCTTCTTTGCCCACCATGTCGACGAGGAAGGATTGGCGGCCGGGGATGTCAAAGGCATTCACCACGCCCAACAGAGCGGCCAGCACGAAGATGTGCCAGACCTGGACTTTGTGCGAGAGGGTAAGCGCGGCCAGCGCGAACGCCAAAATCATGGACGCTGCCTGCGTGCCAATCACGATGCGCTGGCGGTTGCCGCGGTCGGCGGTGATCCCTCCGATGGGAGCGATGAGAAAGACCGGGATCTGGCTGGCGAATCCGACGGATCCGAGCAGCAGTCCTGATCCGGTCAGGCGGTACACGAGCCAGGATTGCGCGACGGTTTGCATCCAGGTGCCGATCAACGAAATCAGTTGGCCGCTGAAAAAAAGCTGGAAATTGCGATGCCGCAGCGCGCGCCCGGCGGCCTGCCAACGCAATCCGCGACTCTCGGGTTCGGCCGCAGAATTGTCCTGCAGAGTTTTCGAATCAGCCACGCTGGGTTTC
>Ga0307479_10000955_pt1 | contig 26089 bp, 19 predicted proteins | sample atmos_gasesECM4C_FD_203743 | JGI IMG/M metagenome (GOLD analysis project Ga0307479, IMG submission 203743) | Hardwood forest soil microbial communities from Morgan-Monroe State Forest, Indiana, United States - atmos_gasesECM4C_515 | ecosystem: Environmental > Terrestrial > Soil > Temperate... | reverse complement strand
CGTTGCCGCGGTCCAGCACATCGACCTGCACGTGCTGTGAGTCCCAGCCGGCGTGGATCCCGACCTCGCCGGGGCTCGCGTCCGCGGCGTTGTTGAACAGGTTCAAGAGCGCCTGCTCCAGCGTTACGTCCGCCGCAATGCGCGGCCCGGGAATTGTGCCCTCGATCTTCAAATCGGGCACGACCTGGGGGCGCTGGCGGCGCCACCGCTCGACCAGCTGCTCGATCCACGCATCGGCCGATACCGGCTGCACGGCCTCGGCGCGCGAGCTGCCCGCGCGCGCCGCCAGGCGGGTGATGATCCGCTTGCATTCCCGCACCTGGGCAAGCGCCAGTTCGACGTCGGATTTCGCCTGAGGTGACAGCGAGGGGTCGCCCGCCAGCTCGCCGACTACGACAGCCATCGTCGCCAGGGGTGTTCCGAGCTCGTGCGCCGCTCCAGCCGCAAGATTGCCGAGTGCCACCACGCGCTCGTTGCGAAGCGCGCTCTCGCGGGCTGCCGCGAGCGCCGCGTCGCGATTTCGAATCGTGGCGTTCAGACGGACCACGAACCAGGAAATGGTGAGCGCCGAGCAGACGAAGATCACCCACATGCCGATCAAATGGCTTCGAAACGCCTCCGCCGGATCGTGCACATGGGTCGGCGCGTGGACCAGGCTCACCAGCGAGTAGCAGGCAATCGAGAGCGCCGCCAGCACGGACGCATGGCCGGGCGGCAGGATGGTCGCGCCAACCGCGATCAACGGCAGGTACAGCGAGATCAGCGGGCTGGACGCACCGCCAGCGAAATAAGCGATCCCGGTGAGTGCGACAACGTCAATGGACATCTGGACGAAAGCGGCGAGTGGCTCGGATGAGGTCGCCGCGACTCGCCGCCACAGGGTCGGCAGGTTGAGGACAGCCTGAACGGTGCAGATGGCAAGGACTGGCGCAACAGAGATCGACGCATCAAAAAAAACCGAGGCAACCAGCACAAAGGCGAGCTGAATGGCGATCGCGATCCAGCGCATCGCCGTCAGACGTCGCGCGCCGGACGCGAAGTCTTTCCAAACGGGGTCCGGCGGCGCCGTCGGACCCGGGGTCGCTGCCGAATCAGCCATTGGCCCGCAACGGTTTAGCCAGCCTCAGCAAATTCCACGGCGCAGGTCCCGCATGAGTCTCGCCGCCGCCAGCCCTTCGGGCTGGTTAGACAGCCTTACCGCATTCCGCGGCGCAGGTCTTACAAGCCTCGCCGCAGGCCTTGCACTCGCCGACCTTTGGAAACTTTTCGCATTCCGCCTGGCAGGCCTTGCAGATCTTTTCGACGCCCTTGGCGACGGCTGCCACGTGGGCCGAGTTGACTGCGGCCAGCGCCTGCAAGGCGCTGCAGGCGGCGACGACCTGATAGGCCGCGTCGGCGCAACCCGCCATGCTCGTGTCCTTCATGGCATACATGCCGAGGCAATGTCGCAGGCAATCGTTGCCCGTTGCCACGCAATCGGCGGCGGCTTGCTCGAGGGCCTTGTATTTCGGCGCGTGCATCATCGGCTCTTCAGCCGCGGACGCCTGTGAGGTCGCAGCAACCGCTGCGACCGTTCCGGCGACAGCAATGAATTCACGACGATCCATCATTTCCCCCTTCACGTTGGTGGAGCGTGGTCTGGTCATGTGATCTTAGTCGCACGAAGGATGAGGTTACTCCCGCATTTTGACCGGAGATTCACCAGCGCCGGGTGCGCCAACGACGCTCAGCGTGCTGCGGTGACTGCGGGTGCAGCAATCGATTGCAGGGGACGCGACCTCAGAAGGTCTTCCGGACCCCGACCGAGTAAATCTCCTTGGCCGTCAGCTGCACGCCATTGACGTCCTGGTACACGGGAAACTGCACGTAAGCGTAAGCGCTGAATCCGGCGCCCAGCCGGGCCGAAACGCCCGGTGCCAGGTAGATGAGGTCGCCGCCCGTGAGGGGGCTGCCGTCGAACTCGACGTTCACGAGCCTGCCGGTGTCGATGTTCCGACGGACGTAATTGACCTGCAACAGAGGTACCACGGCCTGGCCCATGTCGGCGTACCGCAGCCCCGCATTGACCGTGATCGCATCGCCTGGCCTGAATCCGGCCGCCGAGGCGATGGCGTGCTGCCACAGGCCTTGCGCGAACCAGCCGAGCTTGTCGACGCCGCCGCTGTAATAGCCGCCGAACAGCAGGTCGGTCGAGCCGGTGCCAGGCTGCAGGGTAGGATCGACGGTTCCGCCGGCCGGGCCGTCGAACAGCTCATCCGTGATGCCGGTCGGCAGCTTCACGCCAGCGATCAGGCCGATGCCCAAAGAGTCGGACAGATTCACTTTGACGAGGACGCGGGCGTCCCCCAGCGCGTCGTACTTGTTGAAGTTATAGCCCGCCTGGGTGCCGTCCTGCAGGGTCGTGTGGTAGCGATTCACGAACGGAATCTGGACGCTGACCCCCCAGCCAGCGGTATTGTAGTCGGCGCTGACAGTCGAGGTGCGACTCAACGTCTGCAGTTCGACCTCGTTGCCTGGGTGGCCCGGCGGATTGAGGATCGCCTCGGCGGCGGCCTGGCCGATGTCCTTCCTGCCGGCACGCATTTGATTCTGGTCGATCAGATCGTACGAGATGCCGACCGCCCAGCCCGAGACCGAGCCCAGCTGCGGGCCGAGCCAGTCCTTCGACAACGTGCAACCGCAGGTCGCACAGGCGTGCGCCGGCCCGGCGTTCACCAGCGTCGCCAGCGCGAAGGCCGCTCCGACCCAGATGCGACGGCCAGGTCGCTGGCCGGGCACAAGGCTGCCACTGCTGCTGGCATGCAGCGGGGTTGAAATCACATCTCCTCCGAGCGGAGCTCAGTGCCCCGCGGCAGTGTCGTGGCCGACCGCTCGAGACAACAGATCGACGATGGCTGGCTCACCCATGCGGTGCGCATCGGCGAGCTCACCGGCTTTCGTTACGTACAACAGCGTGTCGTCGCTGCTCAGTACCGCGGCGGCAGGAATGCCCTTGCGCAGCGGTACCTCGTAGCGTTTGGCCAGGTCCAGGTTCTTGTCGAAATTGCCCACATCGACCTTGACCACCACAAAGCGATCGCTGATGGAAGTTGCACTTTTGCCGTGAAGCGCCGAGTCGAGCACTCGGCAGTCGGGACACCAGTTCGCTCCAAATACGAGCAGGACGTCCTTATGCGCGGCCTGCGCCGCTTGCAGGGCCTGGCGGATCTGTTCGGAGGCGTTTGCGTGCTCGTCGTACGGCAATTCGGCGGCCCGCGAGACGGAACAAAGCGATGCAATGAGCGCCGTGGAGGCGAGAAACGATAGGAGCGAGCGCATGATCGAAAAGGCATGTTGACGACGTGCGCACTTTGGCATCTATGCGCACATTTGTCGTGCGACAAATTGTCGCAGCCCTCTTACGCGCTGCGCGCTTCGGAGGGCGGGGCCCCCTACTCCTGCAGCAGCGGCTGGCCGGGAAACAGCACGTCCGCGAAGCCGAACGCGCGCAGATCGCGCACCCGCATCGGATACAGGATCCCGTCCAGGTGGTCGCATTCGTGCTGCACCACGCGCGCGTGGAAGCCGTCGACCTCGCGCTGCAGCACTACGCCGCGCTCGTCGAACCCTCGGTAGCGCACGCGCTCGAAGCGCGGCACCAGACCGCGCAGGCCTGGCACCGACAGGCACCCCTCCCATCCGTCCTGCACCGAGTTGTCCAGGGGCTCGATGACCGGATTGATCAGGATCGTTTCCGGCACCGCAGGCGCATCCGGGTAGCGATCGTTGCTCTCGAATCCGAACACGACCACGCGCAGCCCCACGCCGATCTGCGGTGCAGCCAGTCCGGCCCCGTCGGCGGCCCGCATCGTGTCGAACATGTCCGCCAGCAGCTGGCGCAGCTCCGGCGTGTCGAAACGGCCCACCGGCTCGGCAACGCGCAGCAGGCGCGGATCGCCCATCCGCAGGATTTCCCGGATCATGCCGGCTTCCTCACGCTCGCTTCCAGAATGCGCACGGCCCGCACCATCGTCTCTCCCAGCACTTCCTCCAGCTCGCTCATCTCGATCCGCTGGCGGCTCGCGCCGCGCCCGGCGGCGTGGTTGACGACCACCGCGAGCGAGGCGTACTCCAGCTCGAGCTCGCGCGCCAGAACCGCTTCCGGCATCGCCGTCATACCGACCAGATCGGCGCCGTCGCGCTGCAGTCGGTCGATCTCGGCGGCCGTCTCCAGCCGAGGGCCCTGCGTGCACCCGTACACGGCCCCGTCTACCACGAGCTCGCCCACGGCACCGGCTGCTTCCAACAGCCGAGAGCGCAATTTGCCAGAGTACGGCTGGGTAAAGTCCACATGGGTTACCGGAGTACCAAAGCCCTCGAAAAACGTCGCCTTGCGGCTGTGGGTGTAGTCGATGATCTGGTCGGGTACCACCAGGGTGCCCGGGCCCAGATCGTCGCGAATGCCGCCAGCGGAGGCCAGTGCGAAGATGCCCTCGACGTCCAGCTCTTTCAGCGTCCAGATGTTGGCGCGGTAGTTGATTTCGTGCGGCGCGATCGTGTGGCCATAGCCGTGCCGGGCCAGAAATACGACATCGGAGCCCGCCAGCCGCCCGAACGTCAACGCACCGGAGGGCTCGCCATACGGTGTGCGCACCACGCGCCGGCGCGGGGCCTCCAGCGCGGACAGTTTCGCCAAGCCACTGCCGCCGATGATCGCAAACACTGTTTGCCTTATTCGGCGCGCGCGCCGGTGTTCAGCAGGCGGCGCAGCTCCGCCTCATCGATGACCCGCACGCCGAGTTCGCGCGCCCGCTCGAGCTTCGAGCCGGCCTGCTCGCCGGCGACGACAAAATCGGTCTTTTTCGAGACCGAGGCGGCCACGCGGCCGCCGGCTGCCTCGATCATGTCGCTGACCTCGGTTCGTGTCAGCCCCCCAAGCGTACCGGTAATCACGAAGGTGCGGCCACCCAGGCGGCCCTGACCTGGCGCCGTCGAGCCGGCCTTTTCGGGCCACTGCACCCCGGCCTTGCGCAGCGCCGCGATCACCTGGCGATTGTGGGGCTCGTCCAGGAAGCGACGTATCGACTGCGCCACCACCGGCCCGATGTCGGGCACCTGCAGCAAGCCGTCCTCGTCGGCAGCGATCAGCGCGTCCAGAGCGCCGAAGTGCTCCGCCAGGGCCTGCGCGGTTGACTCGCCCACATGGCGGATTCCCAGCGCATAGATGAAACGCGCCAGCGTCGTCTGGCGGGCCTTGTCGATCGCCTGCAGCAGGTTGGCAGCGGACTTCTCTCCCATCCGGTCCAGTCCCGCCAGCGTGGCCTGATCCAGTTGGAACAGGTCGGCCGCGGTCTGCACTCGCCCCGAGTCGACCAGCTGGTCGACCACCCGCTCGCCCAGCCCGTCGATGTCCAGCGCCCGGCGGCTGGCGAAATGCAGCAGCGCCTGCTTGCGCTGGGCCGCGCACACCAGCCCGCCGGTGCAGCGTGACACGGCCTCCTCGCCGATGCGCTCCACCGCCGACCCGCACACCGGGCAGCGCTCCGGCATCCGGAACGGGCGCGCACCGTCGGGCCGGCGCTCGAGGACGACGCTGACCACTTCCGGTATTACATCGCCGGCGCGCCGCACCACCACTGTGTCGCCCACCCGCACGTCGCGGCGCGCCACCTCCTGCTCGTTGTGCAGCGTCGCATTGGTCACGGTGACGCCTCCGACCACCACCGGCGCCAGGCGCGCCACCGGCGTCAAGGCGCCCGTGCGGCCGACCTGCACCTCGATATCGAGCACCTGCGTGAGCGCCTCCTGAGGCGGAAACTTGTGGGCCAGCGCAAAGCGCGGCGCGCGCGATACGAAGCCCAGCAGCGCCTGCGCCGCGATCGAATCGACCTTGTAGACCACCCCGTCGATGTCGTAGGGCAGGCTGGCGCGTCGCTCGGCCGCGCTTCGATAGAACTGCAGCAGACCCTCGACCCCTTGCACCACGGCCCGCTCCTCGCACACCGCAACGCCCAGCGATTCGAGCCAGTCGAGGCTGGCCGAGTGCCGCTCGGGTTCCGGCACGCCCGCGAGCTGGCCCACGCCGTAGGCGAAAAAATGCAGGCGGCGCCGCGCCGTGACGCGCGCATCCAGCTGGCGCAGGCTCCCTGCCGCGGCGTTGCGCGGGTTGGCGAACTCCTTGTCGCCGTTGTCGCGCTGGGCGCGATTGAGCCGCTCCAGGTCGCGCTTGTACATCAGCACTTCGCCGCGCACCTCGATCACGGACGCCCCGCTGCCCTTCAGGCGCAATGGAACGGCGCCGATGGTGCGAACGTTGGGGGTGACGTCCTCTCCCACCGCGCCGTCGCCGCGGGTGGACGCCAGGGTCAGGACGTCGTCCTCGTAGCGCAGCGTCACGGCCAGCCCGTCGAACTTGAGCTCGCAGGCGTACGTGACGGCCGCGGCCGGCTGACCGGCCCTGGCCAGCAGTTCCCGGACCCGCGCGTCGAAGGCGACCACGTCGGCCTCGGTCAGCCCGTTGTTCAACGACAGCATCGGCACCGCATGCCGCACCGACGGCAGATCGGAGCGCGGCTCGCCGCCCACCCGCAGCGTGGGCGAATCCGGCGTGACCAGATCGGGGTATTGAGCCTCCAGCGCCTGCAGCTGCGCAAACAGGCGGTCGAACTCGGCATCCGGGATCAGCGGGGCATCGAGCACGTAATACGCGTGATTGTGCCGTTCGATCTCGGCGCGCAGCTGCGCGGCGCGCTCGCCTGCGGAGGTCGGAGCCGAACCGGCCATCGCGATGCCTCGAGCAACGCCTAGACGTACAGGCGGCGGGCCCGCTCGCCGCCGGGGTCGATACCAGCGCCCCGCATTTCGCCATAGAGCTTGTCCAGCTGAGCCTCGATCGCCGGGACTGAATGCGAGTCGATCGGGCGGCCGTTGTCGTCGACGATGCGAGCGTTCAGCCGCACGCCGAGCTGATTGCCCAGGCCGAACAGCTGCTGCACCGCGCCGCAGTCGGGTCCGGCCGCCGGCACGTCCAGCTCCAGCACGACGCGGTCCGAGACCGGCCCCGGCATCGCCAGCACGAGCGGCGCGGTACCGGTCTGGCGCGGCGGCGTCCAACGCAGCTCGGCCAGCGGCTGCAGGCCGCTGTGCACGGCCGCCGCCGCCACCCGCGCTTCGCTCCAGGGCCCGGTGGCCGACTCCAGCGTCAGCCCGATGCGCACGTCGAAGCGGGCACACAACCGATCCAGGTCGCGCGCGCCGGCGGCCAGCCGCGTCACATCGGGCGGATCACAATCGGCATCCAGCACGCCGGCGACCTGGCGGACGCAGGCCACGAAGCGCCCGATCTGCTCTTCATCGAGCACATGGCGCCGGTTGGCCAGCTGGATGGCCGCCAGAGCGTCGGTGTAGTAGCCGAACCGGTCCGCGTGCACCCATTGCTGCGCGCGCGCGTCCCATACGACGAACCGGACCGGCAGAGGCCATTGCGCTGCGGTCAACGGCACGGCCGCGTCGATGAACGAGACGCCGTCGACCGGCCGCGCGCAGCGCAGCTCCAGCACGCAGTCGAGCATGGGATCCTCGATCCAATCGGAGCGCCGCGCGGGCGCCGGCGCTGGCGGTGCGGGCGGCTCGCCCGGCTCGATCGCCGACGGCGCCTGCTGTCCCGGCTCGATGCGCCGCGGCGCCGCGGCGCCGCGGCCGAACGCAGCCGGCTGCGGTCGACCCGGTCCGGCCTCGTCCAGCAGCGCATCGCCCACGCGACCGCCGAGCTCCTCGCCCAGCCGGCGCAGCAGCCTGCGCTCCTGCCATTTGCCTGCCAGGTACAGGCCGGCCAGCACGACGCCGGCAATCAGCAGCAGCGCGATCTGCAGTTCGGACACGTGGGTTGGGCTACGCCGCTTCGGCAGCCAGTCGGACGGCGCTGTCGATATCGACCGCAACGATACGCGAGACCCCCTGTTCCTGCATCGTGACACCGATCAGCTGTGCGGCCATTTCCATCGCGATCTTGTTGTGGGTGATGAACAGGAACTGCGTTTCCGCCGTCATCGACTTCACCAGGTCGCAAAACCGCTCGGTATTGGCCTCGTCCAGCGGAGCGTCGACCTCGTCCAGCAGGCAAAACGGCGCCGGATTCAGCTTGAACAGCGCGAACACCAGGGCGGTGGCGGTCAGCGCCTTTTCGCCGCCGGACAGCAGGTGAATCGTGCTGTTGCGCTTGCCGGGCGGCTGGGCCATGACCTGCACGCCGGCGTCCAGAATCTCTTCGCCGGTCATCAGCAACCGCGCGTCGCCGCCGCCGAACAGCTGCGGAAACAGCTGCCCGAAGTGCTGGTTGACCTGGTCGAAGGTGGTTCGCAGCATGTCGCGCGTCTCGCGGTCGATCTTGCGGATCGCATCCTCCAGCGTCTCGATCGCCGCTTTCAGATCGCTGGACTGCGTCTGCAGAAACTCGCAGCGCTGGCGCGCCGCTTCCAGCTCCTCGAGCGCCGCCAGGTTCACCGCGCCCAGCGCCTCGATCGACTGCGCCAGGCGCGTGATTTCCGCCTGCAGCGAGGAGGCCGACGGCGCGCGCTCGGCCCGTGCCGCCAGGGCCTGCAGGTCGGCCCCGGCCTCATCCAGCTGGCGGTCGAACTGCTCGGCCGCCAGGCGCGCGGCCTGCTCCTTGAGCCTGAGGTCGGTGACGCGCTCCACGCGCGGCTGCAGTTCGCGTTCCAGGCTCATGCGCTGCTCGTCGGCCAGGCGCAGGCTGTCGCCCAGCTGGTCCTGCCGGGTGCGGGCGTCGCGCAGCGCCTGCTCGGCCGTCACCCGCTGTTGCAGCCATTGCTCCAGGGCCTCGCGCGCATGGCTGTCGTCCAGCGTGGCCTCATCCAGGCGGGAGCGCTGCAGATCGGCCGAGAGCCGATCGCATTCCTGGATCGCCTCGCGCGTGGCCTCCTCCACTTCGGCCAGCCGTTCGCGCGCCACGTTGATCTCGATCTGAAGCCGCTGCTGCTCCACCTGCAACCGGTGCGAGGCTTCACGCGCTTCGCGCAGACCCTGTTCCGCCGACTCGTAGCCGGTGCGCGCCGCTTCGGCCTGCTGCTGCTGAACCCCCAGCGCCTGGTCCAGCTCATCGAAACGGCTCTGGGCGTCGGCCCGCTGCTCGTTCAGCGCGCGCTGCTGGCCGGCAATTTCCTCCAGCTCGCGGTCGATCTGCTCCGATCGCAGCCGGATCCTTTCGCGCGATTCGCCGACGCGAACCGCTTCGAGCTGCATCTCATGCAGCCGGATGCGCGAGCGTTCGGCGGCCTGCCGATCCGATTGCGCCTGTTCCTGCGCGCGCCGCAGACCGGACTCGACCCGCGCCAGACGCCCGTGCGCCTCTTCTTCGATCAGTCGCTGTGCCTTGAGCTGCCGCTGCAGGTTCTCGATCTCCAGGCGCCGCGCCAGCAGTCCGGCCTTGCGATCGTCGGCGGCGTAGAAGCGCACGCCATGGCGACCGACCCGATGGCCGGCCGGCACCACGAACTGGCCTCCGGGCGGCAGGCGCTCGCGCTGCTGCAACGCGCTGCGCAGGTCGGCCGCCACGTACACGCCAGCCAGCCAGTCCCGGATCACAGCGGCCAGGGTCGAGTCGGGTCCGGGCAGCTTGCTCGAAAGCGGCGCCCACGGCGCCGGCGCTTCGAGTGCCGCCTCGGAGGCGGCCGGGCAGAAGAACGCCACGCGCGAGGGCGGCGCAGCCGCTCCGAAGGCAGCCACTGTTTCCAGATTGCCCACCTCGATGGCCTCGATCCGTTCCCTCAGAACCGCCTCGAACGCGGATTCCCAGCCGCTCTCGACCTGCAGTCGCTTGAACAGCCTCGGCAGCGAATCCAGTCCGTGCGTCTTCAGCCACGGGTCCAGGCGCTCGTCGGCTTCGACGTTGGCCTGCAGCTCGCTCAGGGCGTGCAGTCTCGCCTGCAGCCGGGCCAGCGCGTCGGCCGCCTGGCTGCGCCCGTCGCTGGCGGCGGAACGCTCCTGCTCGAGCGTTGCCTGCTGTTCCTCGGCCGAGCGGACGCGGCCGATCTGGTGCTGCAGCTCCAGGTCCAGCCGTTCGACCTCCTGCTGCACTGCGGACAGGCGCTCCGGCTCGGACGCCTCCAGCTGAGCGCGCTCCTCGGCCAGCCGTTCGCCGCGCTGCGCCAGCGCCGCCAGTTGGGCCTCGAGCGTACGGCTGTGCTGGGCCGCCCCTTCGATCGCCTGCGCCGCGCCGGCCGCCTGCGAACGCGCCGCGGTCAGTGCCTCCCGCGCCTCGTGATACGAACCCTCGAGCGCAGGCAGCGCCGCGTCATGCCGCTCGCGGGCTGCGCACGCCTGCTCGTACTCGCCGTCGAAGCGGGTGATCGAATCGTTCAGCTCGGCCGCGCGCTGCGTCAGGCGGCCCTGTTCCAGGCTGCGCTGCTGGTGCCGCTCCAGGTACCCCGAGATCTGCGCAGTGAGCCGCACGCGGCTGTCGGCGATCATTCGGATCTCGCCTTCGAGGCGACCGATTTCGGCGTTGACCCGCAGCAGCTCGCCGTGCGCCGCGTGGGTGGCATCGCCCGCCGCGTAGTGCGCGGCGCGCTCGTCCTCGAGCCGGCGTTGCAGCGCGGCGAGCTCGGCCCGGTGCGCCTCGATGGCGGCCTGCGCCTGCTCGACCTCGCGTTCGCAGCGGGTGCGCTGGGCGTGGGCTTCGCGGGATCGCAGCAGCCACAGCAGCATCTGCGCGTCTTCATGCCGCTGCGTCAGGTCTCGGTACTGCCGCGCCAGCTCGGCCTGCTGTTCCAGATGAATCACCCGCTCGTCCAGCTCGCGCAGAATGTCGCCGACCCGGGCCAGGTTGCCGCGCGCGTCGCGCAGCCGGGCCTCCGTCTCGCGCCGCCGCTCCTTGTATTTGGACACCCCGGCGGCCTCTTCCAGGTAGACGCGCAATTCCTCGGGGCGCGCCTCAACGATGCGCGAGATCATGCCCTGCCCGATGATCGCGTAAGCGCGCGGACCCAGCCCCGTGCCCAGAAACAGATCGTGCACGTCGCGCCGGCGCACCTGCTGCTGATTGATCAGGTAGCCGGAGGCACCGTCGCGGGTCAGGATGCGCTTGACGGACAGCTCGCTGAAGCGTCCCCATTCGCCGCCGATGCGGCCATCGCTGTTGTCGAACAGCAGCTCGACGCTGGCGCGGCCACCCGGCGGGCGGCTGGCCGCGCCGTTGAAGATCACATCCTGCATCGACTCGCCGCGCAGTTCGGCTGCCTTGCTCTCGCCCAGCACCCACCGGACGGCATCGATCACATTGGACTTGCCACAGCCATTGGGACCGACCACGCCCACCAGGCGTCCCGGGACGTCGATTTGGGTCGGGTCGACGAACGACTTGAACCCAGCCAGCTTGATCTGCCGCAGTTGCACGATGTGATTTCAAGGAGAGGTTTAGAATCATATCGAATCATTCCGGCTGACCGTGTCCGATGAGCACGCGCCCGAGTCGCCAGCTCGAGACGTTTCCCAATCCGAATCCGGCCCGCGACTATCTGGTCCACATCGAACTGCCCGAGTTCACCTGCCTGTGCCCGCTCACCGGGCAGCCCGATTTCGCCACGCTGACGCTGCAGTACGTGCCGGACCGCCGCAACGTCGAGCTCAAGAGCCTGAAACTGTACGTGTGGTCATACCGGGACCAGGGAGCCTTCCACGAGGCCGTCACGAACCAGGTGCTCGATGACCTGAAAACGGCGCTGCAGCCGCGTTTCGTGCGTCTGACCTCGCGCTGGAACGTGCGCGGCGGCATCACGACCACGGTGGTGGCCGAGCACCGCAAGCGCGGCTGGAAGCCGGCGCCCCATGTGGAGCTCGGGCGGCTGCCCCGCGCCGGCAGCGAGTCCGCGTGAATCCGCTGCTGGAGCAGCTGCGACCGTATCCGTTCGAGCGGCTGCGGGCGCTGCTGGCCGACTGCCCGGCCCCCGCTCACCTGGAGCCGATCGACCTGTCGATCGGCGAGCCCAAGCACGCCACCCCACCCCTGCTGATCGAGGCGCTGGCGGCGGCGCTGCCGACCTTGTCGTCGTACCCGAAAACGGCCGGATCCGACGCCCTGCGGATCTCGATCGGAAACTGGCTGTCGCGACGCTATCGGCTCTCCGGGCTGGACCCGTTGAGCCAGGTGCTGCCGGTGACCGGTTCACGCGAGGCGCTGTTCGCGTTCGCGCAGGCGATGCTGGATGCGCGTGGCTCGCAGCGCGTGGTGCTGCCCAATCCGGGCTATCAGATCTACGAAGGAGCCGCGCTGCTGGCGGGCGCGCAGCCGCTCTACCTGCCGGTCAGCGCGAACAGCGCGTTTCGGATGCCGTTCGAACGCCTCGGCCCCGAGCAGTGGAGACAGGTCCGGCTCGTCTATGCCTGCTCGCCCGGCAATCCGACCGGCGCGGTGATGCCGCTGTCGGACTGGCGCGCGCTGTTCGAGCGGGCTGACCGCCATGGTTTCGTGATTGCCGCCGACGAGTGTTATTCCGAGATCTACCCCGATCCGCAGCGGCCCCCATTGGGCGCGCTGCAAGCGGCCGCCGAACTGGGCCGGACCGACTTTACCGGCCTGGTCGTGTTCGGCAGCCTGTCGAAGCGTTCCAACGCCCCGGGCCTTCGATCCGGCTACGTGGCGGGCGATGCGAGCCTGATCGCGGCCTTCCTGCGCTACCGCACCTACCACGGCTGCGCGATGAATCCGGCGGTACAGGCGGCCAGCGCAGCCGCCTGGAACGATGAGGCCCACGTCGAGGAGAACCGGCGGCGCTACGCGGCCAAGTTCGCGCTGGCCGCCCCGGTCATCGCACCGGTTCTGCCGACCGCCATTCCGGACGGGGGCTTCTACCTGTGGGCGCGCACGCCCGGCGACGACCGGCAGTACGCGCGCCGTCTGTACGCGCAGTACAACGTGACCGTTCTGCCCGGAAGTTTCCTCGGACGCGAAGTCGACGGGGTCAACCCGGGTGCCGGCTTCGTGCGCATCGCGCTGGTGGCTCCGGAGGCGCAGGTGGCAGAGGCCGCGCGCCGCATCGCGCTGCTCGGACCGGCGCAGGGCCAGCCCCGCGATGGCGGCGAACCCTGCGCCGTTTCAACGGTTTCAGCCGGCGCGAAATGAAGGACAATCCGAACGTGTCGATCCAGAACATCATCGAGCAGGCTTGGCCGGAGCGGGCGTCGCTGACGCCCTCGTCGGCGCCCGCGCAGGTGCGCGAGGCGGTCGAGGCCGCGTTGACCGAGCTCGACAGCGGACGGCTGCGGGTGGCCGAGAAAGCCGATGGCGCCTGGATCGTGCACGACTGGCTCAAAAAAGCGGTGCTGCTGTCGTTCCGTTTGCACGACAACGTCGTGATGGGCAGCGACCAGGGTCCGCTGCGCTTCTACGACAAGGTCGACAGCAAGTTCTCGCGCTTCGACGCCGAGCAGTTCCGCGCGAGCGGGGTGCGGGTCGTTCCGCCGGCGGTGGCGCGGCGCGGAGCCTATATCGCGCGCAACGTGGTGCTGATGCCATCGTTCGTCAACATCGGCGCCTACATCGACGAGGGCACCATGGTCGATACCTGGGCCACGGTCGGATCGTGCGCCCAGATCGGCCGCAACGTGCACCTGTCCGGCGGGGTCGGAATCGGCGGCGTGCTGGAGCCGGTGCAGGCGGCTCCGACCATCATCGAGGACAACTGCTTCATCGGCGCCCGCTCCGAGGTGGTCGAGGGCGTGATCGTCGAGCAGGACGCGGTGATCTCGATGGGCGTGTACATCGGGGCCAGCACGCGCATCTACGACCGCGAGAGCGGCCAGATCGTGTACGGCAGAGTGCCGCGCGGAGCCGTCGTGGTGTCGGGATCGCTCCCGGCCCGGGACGGCTCCCACAGCCTGTACTGCGCGGTGATCGTCAAGCGCGTCGATGCCCAGACGCGCGCGAAGACGGGAATCAACGAGCTGCTTCGGGCCGCAGCGAGCAACTGACGCACCGACTCGCGGGTCGACTGTCCCTGAGGACCGCACGATGGCACTGGAGCGATTGTTCCAACTGATGGCCGAGAAGCACGCCTCGGACCTGTTCCTGTCGGCCGGCTCGCCGATCACGGTCAAGATCAACGGCGTGTGCGTGCCGATCAACCAGGAACGCATGCAGCAGCAGGCGGTGATCGCGCTGCTGACCGAGCGGCTCTCCGATGCCCAGTTCCGCGAGCTCGAACGCACCCGCGAGCTGAACCTGGGACTGCCCGTGCAGGGCGTGGGCAGCTTCCGCCTGAGCGCGTTTCTGCAGCGCGGCTCGGTGTCCGCCGTGATCCGCTACATCCCGAGCGAGATTCCGCGGCTGGAGGAGCTGATGCTGCCGGACGTGCTGAAGGACCTGGCGATGGAGCGGCGGGGCCTGGTGCTGGTGGTCGGCGCTGCCGGCTCCGGCAAGTCCACCACGATCGCTTCGATGCTCGACCATCGCAACGAACTGGCCACCGGCCACATCCTGACTTTCGAGGACCCGATCGAGTTCCTGTTTCGAAACAAGAAATCGATCGTCAACCAGCGCGAGATCGGCGCCGACACGGTATCGCTGGACCAGGCGCTGCGCAACGCGATGCGGCAGGCCCCCGACGTGCTGTTCATTGGCGAGATCCGCGACCGCGACACGATGACCGCCGCGCTGGCCTATGCGATGTCGGGCCACCTGGTGATGGCCACCCTGCACGCGACCAACAGCGGGCATGCGTTGAACCGGGTGATCAGCTTCTATCCGCCGGAGACGCGCTTCGCGCTGTACCAGGACCTGGCCACCGCGGTGCGCGCGATCGTTTCGCAGCGGCTGGTGCGCTCGCGCCAGGGCCGCCGCGTGCCGACGGTGGAGGTGCTGATGAACGCGGGTCACATGCACGACCTGATCGCGCGCGGCGACGTGCCGGCCATCAAGGAGGCGATGGAGCAGAGCCTGGACCCGGACAGCCGCTCGTTCGAGCAGAGCCTGTACGAGCTGCTGCAGAAGGACACCATCACCCGGGACGACGCCTTGGCCGCGGCCGATTCGCAGAACAACCTGTTGTGGCTGATCAACAACGCCGGCAAGCCGGTCGTGAAGCCGGGGTCGGACCCGATACCGAATCCGGACCCCGCCTCCTTCACGGAATTCACGCTGAACATCTGAGTGTCGGCCGCGCTCGATCTTGCCAAGCTGCTGATCGCCCGCCCGTCCGTCACGCCGGACGATGCCGGCTGCCAGCAGCTGATCGCCGGGCGCCTCGCGCCGGCCGGTTTCGGCGCCGAGCGCTTCGATCGCGCCGGCACATCCAACGTCTGGCTGCAGCGCGGCAGTGCGCGTCCGCTGCTCGCTTTTGTCGGACACACCGATGTGGTTCCCGCCGGTCCGCTCGACCGGTGGAGCTGCGATCCGTTTTCTCCGCAGGAACGCGACGGCTGGCTGTACGGCCGCGGCAGCGCCGACATGAAATCGTCGCTGGCGGCCTTCGTGGTTGCGGCCGAACGCTTCGTGCAGGCTCATCCGCAGCATCCGGGCGCGATCGCCATGCTGCTGACCTCGGACGAGGAAGGGCCGGCTACGGACGGCACGGTCGCGGTGGTGGAGGCGCTGCAGGCGCGCGGCCAGGGCGTCGACTTCGCGCTGGTGGGCGAACCCACCTCCGAGCACAAGCTCGGCGACACGATCAAGAACGGCCGGCGCGGATCGTTGTCCGGGCGCCTGCGCGTGCGCGGCGTGCAGGGCCACGTGGCCTACCCGCACCTCGCGCGCAACCCGATTCACCAGCTGGCCCCTGCGCTGGCCGAGCTGGCCGCTGCCGAGTGGGACCGGGGCGACGGCTTCTTTCCGCCCACCACGTTCCAGGTGTCGAATCTGAACGGCGGCACCGGGGCTGGCAACGTGATCCCGGGCGAATGCGAAATGCAGTTCAATTTCCGTTTCTCGCCCGCGTCCGCGCCGGCCGAGCTGCGCCGCCGGGTCGAGGACATCCTGGATCGCCATGGGCTGAGCTACTCTGTGGCCTGGACGCTGGGCGCCGAGCCGTTCCTGACCCCGCCGGGCGCGCTGGTCGAGCGGCTGTCGCAGGCGATCTTCGAGGCGACCGGGCAGCGCCCCAGGCTGTCGACCAGCGGCGGGACGTCCGATGGCCGCTTCCTGGCGCGGATCTGCCCGCAAGTGGTCGAATTCGGTCCGCTCAATGCGTCGATCCACCAGGTCGACGAACGAGTCGGGGTCGGGGATGTCGAACGGCTGAGCAGCATTTACCAGCGCGCACTCGAGCTGCTGCTGCTGTGAGCGAGGCAGGCAAAGATGACGATCGACGCCCAGGCGAATCTGCGCACCCTGCGTGACGTGCTGCGTTACGCGGTGACCCGTTTCAACGAGCGGCCGATCTTCTATGGCCACGGCCAGCTGGATTCGTTCGACGAGGCCGCCTTTCTGGTGATGCGGGCGATGAAGCTGCCGCTGGAACGGATGGACGTGTTCCTGGACGCGTTTCTGACCCACGCGGAAATCAACTTGCTGATCGAACTGATCGAGCGGCGCGTCAAAAAGCGCGTGCCGGTGGCCTATCTGCTGGGCGAGGCCTGGCTGCAGGGCTACCGGTTCAGCGTCGACTCGCGCGTGATCATCCCGCGCTCGTTCATCGCCGAGTTGCTGAAGGAGGAGCTGGCTCCCTGGGTGCCGGACGCCGCCGCGGTGCATTCGGTGCTGGATCTTTGCACCGGCTGCGGTTGTCTGGCCGTCATTGCGGCGGACGTGTTCGCCAACGCGAAGGTCGACGCGGTCGACATCTCGGTGGACGCCCTGGCGGTGGCGGCGCACAACGTGGAGGAATACGGGCTGGGAGACCGGGTTCGGCTGGTCGAGTCGGACCTTTACCAGACGCTCGGCAGCGCGCGCTACGACCTGATCCTGTGCAACCCGCCCTACGTCACCGATCAGGCCCTGGGCCGATTGCCGATCGAGTACTCCCATGAGCCAACGCTGGCCCTGGCCGGCGGCCCGGATGGCCTGGACGTGGTGCGAGGGGTGCTGGCCGGGGCCCGCTCGCACCTCAATGCCGACGGTTTGCTGGTGGTCGAGGTCGGAGACGGCCGCGCTGCCGTCGAGCGCGAATACCCGCAGCTGCCGGTCACCTGGGCCACCACCAGCGCCGGCGACGACATGGTGTTTCTGGTGCGAGCCGCGGATCTGCCGGCACGGGCAGCGACCGCACGCTCGGCCGCCGCCTGATCCGAGCCAACTCCCGGTTATCTCCCGGGCGGGCTTGATCTGCCCCGGCCCTGGGGCCGAGCCCCCAATCGGGGCCGGATTTGATCCGCCTCAGCCAAGTTGCGCTCGAGACGGGTGACTTATCGTCCGATGCCTTCTCCAAAGGGTTCGGATAATCAGTGACTTACGCCTGTCCCTGGTTCCGGCTCCATGCATCCGCGGACGGCCCGATTTTCCCTTGTTAAGTACCGATGCCGCCTTCCTGGTTCGCTTGCTGGGTGTTGATGCTTTGCTTCTTGGCCACGGGTACGGAGGCCTTGGCCTGCGTAGCTGCCGCGCCAGCGGCAGAGCAGGAGGCTCCCCTGGCTTCGGCCGACCTCGCAACCGCCCGCATCTACCAGCTCGCTGACCGCGATGAACTGGAGCAGGCCAACCGGTTCGCCAGCGTCGCTGTCAGCCGCTTTCCGGACTCGTCCGCGCTGTGGGAAGCCACCGGGTTCGTGCGCCGGGGCGCTGGCGACTACGCGGGCGCGCTCGACGCTTATCGGCGCCTCGGCGAGCTGCAGCCTTCCAATCCGATTGCGATCAAGGGCCAGGCGCTGATGCTGCGCAAGCTGGGCGCGGTGGCGCCGGCGGCGGCGCTGGTGGCTGCACACCCGCAGCTGGGTCGCGACGCGGACCTGCGCGCGATCCTGGGCGAACAGGCCGCACTGGAACTTCGCTACGCGGAGGGCGTCGAGGACCGCGCCGAGCGGCAGCAGCGCCTGCAGCAGGTGGCGGCCCGGCTCGATGAGGTCGCCGACCTGGGCGGAGGCGAGATCGAGGCGGCGCGGCGCGGCGAATCGGCCGCTTTCGATCGGATCCAGGCCGATGTGCTGCTGCACCGCGAGTCCGACGCCACCCGTCGCTACGAGCGCCTGCAAGCCGCCGGCGTCGACGTGCCGGCGTACGCCCGCTATCAGGCTGCGGTCGCCTACGCGAGACGGCGGCAGTCGGCCCAGGCCATCCGGATTCTGCACGAGCTGGTCGAGCAGCAGCCCGGCGATGTCAACAGTCAGCTGGAGCTTTTCTACGCACGGGTCGATGCCGACCAGCTGGCCGCTGCGCGCGAGCAGATCGATCGCGTCAACGAGCGCTTCTCGGCCGCCTCCGATCGCGGCGACCTGGTGCGCATCCGCGTCGCCGGCGCGATGGTGCGCGCCTATGACGAGCATCCGGCCCAGGCGCTGGCGCAGCTGGACCGCCTGCTCGAGGAAGCGCCCTTCAGTCCGGACGCACGCACCGCGCACGCCACCGTGTGCTACTGGCGCGGCTGGCCACGTCGCGCACGCGACGAGGCCGACGCGGTGCTGACGGTGGCGCCGCACAACACCGACGCGCACGCGTTGCGGATCCAGACCGACATGGCGCTGGACGACTGGGCCGGCGCCCGCGCCGCGCTGCGGTCGGACAGCGCCGACCAGGATCTGACCGATCGCGACCGTCTCGAGCTCGCGCAGCGGCTCGGCTGGCACGACCGTCCGCAGGTCACGATCGAGAGCGGCTACGGAAGCGGCAGCCAGACCAACCTGGCGACCTATCAGGACTGGGTGGTCGACTCGCACGTCTACTCGGCCCCGATCGAGGACCGTTATCGTTTCTTCGGCCACCTGCGCTATGCGCACACCGACGTGAGGCCGTCGACGCTGGAGCGCACCTGGGGGGGCGCCGGCGTGGAAGCCACCCATGGGGCGCTGGCCGGCTCGCTCGAGCTGGCCGGCGTCCAGGGCGAGCCCGGTGCCGCTGCGGTCCTGCGCGGCGTATGGCAGCCGGCCGACGGCGCGCGCCTGAGCGCGCAGGGCGCCACCTCGGATCCCGATACGCCGGCGCGCGCCAGCATCAACGGTATTCGCGAACGCACGCTGTCGCTGAGCAGCGGCTACGACTGGAACGAGTCCACCGGCGTAGGGCTCGACGGCGGCTTCGGCCGGTTCACCGACACCAACCGGCAGTTGAGCGCGCTGCTGCGCGCTTCTCATCGTCTGTCGGCCTCGTCGCGTTTCAAGCTCACCTGGAATGCCTACGTGGGGTACAGCCATAACACGCTGAGCGCGGCCCGCGCGCCCTACTTCGATCCGCCCCGCGCCAGGTCCGAAGAGAGTGAGCTGCGCGGCGAATGGCTGGGCCGGCGCGATACGACCGCTCACCGCTCGCTGTGGCATGTGATCACGATCTCGTTCGGCAACTACCAGCAAGCCGGATTCGGCGCCCACTCGACCTGGGCCGCGCGCTACGAACCGCGCTGGTCGCTGTCGGACCACAGCGAGCTCGGGCTCGGCATCGCCCGCAGCGAACACCCGTACGACGGCCGCCCGGAGTCCAGGACCTCGGTGTCCGCCAACTACGAGGGGCGGTTCTGATGCGCCCGCGCCTGAGGCTCTTCGCGCTGCTGGGCTGGCTGGGCGCATTGGCCGTCGCCGATGCCGCTACGCCCTCCGCATCCTCGATCGTGCCCAGCTCACAGCAGCGGCTGGCCAACGGCCAGCAGGTGCTGGTGCTGTGCTACCACGACGTGGTGACCAGCCGCCAGCCGGGTGGCGATACCGAGACGGTCGACACCGCGACCCTGGCGGCGCATCTGAACTGGCTGCGCTCGGAGGGCTACCAGGCGATCGGCCTGGATGCGCTGCTGGCGGCCGACGCCGGCTCTGCCCGCCTGCCGGACAAGGCCGTGCTGCTGACGTTCGACGACGGCTATGCGAGCTTGTACACGCAGGTGTATCCGCTGCTGCGCGCGTTCCGCGTCCCGGCCGTCGCGGCGCTGGTGGGGCGGTGGATGGAAATCCCGGCAGGTCAACCGGTGCCGTATTCGGAACGCGGACAGAGGGCGCGCGAGGAATTCATCAGCTGGGATCAGGCGCGCGAGATGCAGGCCTCGGGCCTGGTCGAGTTCGCGTCGCACAGCTGGGACCTGCACCACGGCATCGCCGGCAATCCCGCGGGCAGCCTGCAACCGGCCGCCACCACGCATGCCTTTGTGGCGGGCGCCGGCTACGAATCCGACGCGGCCTGGACGCAGCGGGTCCGGTCCGACCTGGAGCGCCAGAGTACGTTGATGGCGCAGCAGCTCGGTCAGCGTCCGCGCGCGATCGTGTGGCCGTACGGGCGCTACAACGCGACCACCGAGGCCATCGCGAACGAGCTGGGCATGCCGATCGGCCTGACACTCGACTCCGGGCGCAGCCAGCGCGCCGAGCCGATCGGCCGCATCCGCCGGCTGCTGGTCGACGGCAATCCGGCCACCGTCCGCTTCGCGCGACTGGTGCGGCAGGTCGATGGAGCCCCGACGGTCCGCTTTGTCCGGCTCGACCTGGATCGCCTGGCCGATTCGCACGGCGCCGACCTGGAACGCCGCATCAGCGAGCTGCTGGACCATATCCGCCGGCTGGGCGTCGAGACCGTCGTGATTGCGGCCTTTGCGCACCCGTCCATCCCGGGGCGCATCGAATCGGTCTACTTTCCGAACCGGCACCTGCCGGTGCGCGCCGACTTGCTCAACCGCGTCGCCTGGACCATCGCAACGACGACCCAGGCCGGCGCGCTCGCCTGGCTGCCTGCGGATGGCCTCGCGTCGGATGCCGCCGGCGGCGATGCGCAAGCGCAGCAGACCCTCGGCGACCTGTTCGACGACCTGGGCAAGGCGGTGTACCTGCAAGGACTGCTGCTGAGCTCAACGCGCGAGGACGAGCCGCTGGAGGCGCTGAGCGCCCGCGCGGCCCGGCTGGCCGAACGGACGCGAGCGTGGCAGCCGCAGCTGATAACGGCGCTGAACGTGCGGGGCCCCGCGCCGCGGCCCGAGCAGATCTCCGCGCTGCTGGACGGGCACGATTATGTGCAGGTCGATCTGCCCGCGGCCGGCCACGGCAGCGACGATCTGCTCGCCGCGATCCGATCGATCACCGGCGCGGCCCCGCGCGCACTGATCTGCCTTGCGGCGCCATCGGGGTCGGCCACGGATGTCGGCGCCCGCGCCCTGACGCTGCAAAGCGCGGGGTTCCCGAACCTCGGCGTGGCCGGCGCCGATCTGGACAGCCCCGCGGAGCTGGAGGCGCTGCGACGAACCCTGTCGCTGCGCTCACTTCCCGCCCGGGCGGCGCTGGCGCACCCATGAGCAGCGCCCCGATCACGCTGCCGGACCTGCTGTTCGGGTTCATCTTCCTGTACCCGCTGTTCATGTCGTACGTGTGGATGGCCGGGGGCCTGTTCTACTGGTTTCACTACGAACGCGGAACGCGCCATCCGGATCACCCGCCCGCGTTGCCCTCGCATCCGAAAGTCGCGCTGGTGGTGCCGTGCTTCAACGAGGAAGAGACCGTCTTCGAGACGGTCGCGACGCTGCTGCTGCACGATTACCCGCACTTCGAAGTGATCGCGGTCAACGACGGATCGCGCGACCGCACCGGGGCGATCCTGGACGCGATGGTCAAGGTCAATCCGCGCCTGCGCGTGCTGCACCACGCGGCCAACCAGGGCAAGGCGGTCGCGCTGAACACCGCCGCCCTGATGACCGATGCCGAATATCTCGTCTGCATCGATGGCGACGCCCTGCTCGATCGCAGCGCGGCGCGCTGGATGATGTGGCACCTGCTCAATTTCCCGCGCGTGGGGGCGGTGACCGGCAATCCGCGCGTGCGCAACCGCTCCACCCTGCTGGGCCGCATCCAGGTGGGCGAGTTCTCATCGATCATCGGCCTGATCAAGCGCGCCCAGCGAACCTACGGGCGCCTGTTTACCGTGTCCGGCGTGGTCGGCGCCTACCGGAAGGCGGCGCTGCACCAGGTCGGCTACTGGAGCCAGGAGATGATGTGCGAGGACATCGACATCTCCTGGAAGATGCAGTTGCACCACTGGGACGTGCGGTTGGAGCCGGCCGCCCTGTGCTGGATCCTGATGCCGGAGACTTTCAAGGGCCTGTGGCGCCAGCGGCTGCGTTGGGCCATGGGCGGCGTGCAGGTGATGTTCAAATTCCTGCCGCGGATCGCGCACTGGCGCACGCGCCGCATGTGGCCGATGTACGCCGAATACCTGGTGAGCCTGATGTGGGCGTACTGCTTCGCGCTGTCGGTGGTGCTGTGGGCCGTGGCCTGGGTCGCCCCGGTGCCCGCCGCGTGGCGCGTGTCGGGGCTGTCGCCGACCTGGCCCGGCATGCTGATCGCGTCGACCTCGATGATGCAGATCGCGGTCGGCATGTTCCTGGACCGCCGATACGACCTGCGATTCGGCCGGCAGTTCTACTGGGTCATCTGGTATCCGGCCGCGTTCTGGACCATCACGTTCCTGACGGCGGTGGTCGCCTTGCCCAAGGTCGCAACGCGCGTGAAAGGATCGCGCGCGCTCTGGACCAGCCCGGACCGGGGATTGCGATGAGGACCCCGCGCGCGGGCGCTGCCGCTGTGGCCGAGTCCGTATCGCCGCCTCGGCCGTCCGAAGCGCGCGAGCCGAGCGGCACCGAAAGGGCGCTGCTGGAGGAAATTGCGCTGCGCGCGCGCACGCCGCTGATCATCGAGCGACCCGAGGGCGTGCTGTCGGCGCGTCGGCTCACGAATTATCTGCTCACGTTCCTCTGGTGGAGCGTCTGGGGCCACTTCATGCTGCCGCTGGCGACGCTGCTGCTGTGGATGTCCGGGTTCCGCCGCTTCTCCACGGAGCTGCTCGATCGCAGCGGCTTCGATGCCATGGTGCGCCAATTGCCCCTGTATCTGGCCGTTATCGGTATCCTGTGCGGCGCACTGATCGGCTGGGCGCTTCTGAACTGGTGGCGATTCGCCGACCGCGAGCGCCGCCGGTCCTTCAAGTCCGTTTCGGACGCGATGATCGCGCAGAGCTACGGAATCGAACCGGCACAGCTGGCCCGCTGGCGCTCGGCTCGCCGGCTGGTCGTATCGCACAATGCCGAGGGCCGACCGACTGCCGCCGAATAGATCAGATGCTTCGCCTGTCCGGACTTCGCGTCGACCGCGGCGCTCGAACGCTGTACCGCGGCGTCGATCTGACCGCCCGCGACGGCGAGCGGGTGGGCCTGGTCGGGGCGAACGGATCGGGTAAGTCGTCGCTGCTGGCCGCGATGCTGGGACTGGCCCCGATCGACTCCGGCTCGATCGATGCACCGGCGCCGGAACGCATCGGCTGGATCGACCAGGATATCGATCCGGGTGGCGGCCGCGCGATCGATTTCGTGATGTCCGGTCACGCTCCGCTGCAGACGTCTCGCGCGGAACTGCAATCGGCCCTGCAGCACGGCGACGAGCTGCGCATCGCGCACGCCCACGCTCACCTGGCCGAGCTGAACGAAGGGGCGATCGCGGCCGAGGCGATGGCGATCCTGAGCGGACTGGGCCTGTCGCAGTCCGCCATGCAGGGGACGGTGTCGGAGCTGTCCGGCGGTCAACGCAACCGCCTGGCGCTGGCCCGGGTGCTCCTGCAGCCGGCCGAGTTGCTGCTGCTGGACGAACCGACCAATCACCTGGACCTGGACTCCATCGTCTGGCTCGAGAACTGGCTGCGGCGGCAGAAGGCCACGGTGATCGTGATTTCGCACGACCGGGAGTTCCTGGATCGCTGCACCGAAACGATCTGGCACGTCGCCGACCAGACGATCGAGCGCTACGCGGGAAACTACAGCGCGTTCGAGTCGGCCTGGCTGGAACGGCAGCGACAGCGGGACGCGCGTCTGCGCGGCCAGCAACGCACGGTGGCGCACCTGAAAGGCTTCATCGAACGCTTCCGGGCCAAGGCGACCAAGGCGCGTCAGGCCCAGAGCCGGATGAAGATGCTGGAGCGGATGGAGCAGCTCGAGCCCGTCCGCGAGCAGCGCGAGTGGAGATTCCGCTTTCTCGAGCCGGCGCGGCTGCCCGAGCACCTGGTGGACGGCGAGCAGCTGCAACTCGGCTACCCGCACCGGGTCGTGCTCGAGCAGGTGCGCTTTTCGATACGGGCCGGCGACCGGATCGGCGTACTGGGCGTCAACGGCGCCGGCAAATCGACCCTGGTGAAGGCGATCGTCGGCGAGCTGGCCCCCGCCGCCGGCGAGCTGCGGCGTTCGCCCGGCACCGCAATCGGCTACTTTGCGCAGCACCAGCTCGAGGACCTCGATCCGGCGGAAAGTCCGCTGGAAGTGCTCCGGCGGATCGCGCCCGATGCACGCGAGCAGGAACTGCGCAATTTCCTCGGAAGCTTCCAGTTCGGCGCGGAACTGGCTGCGGCGCCGGTCGGCCGCCTGTCCGGCGGCGAGCGGGCTCGCTGCGCACTGGCGCTGCTGGTGTGGGGCCGTCCCAACCTGCTGGTGATGGACGAGCCAACCAATCACCTGGACATGCCGACGCGCGAGGCCCTCACCGTGGCGCTTTCATCCTTCGGTGGCGCCCTGGTCGTGGTGTCCCACGATCGTCATCTGCTGCGCGCCACCACCGATCAGCTGTGGCTGGTACACGAGGCGCGCCTGCAGCCGTTCGACGGCGATCTGGACGACTACGCGGCGTGGGTCATCGAGCGGCGCCGCCCGCCGGCCAGGCCCGAGGCCGCTGCGAGCCAGCCGATGCGTCCGGGCGGGCAGCGCCGCCAGGCGGCTGGCGCGCGCGAACGCCTGGCCAGGGCGCGCCGCCCGCTGCAGGCGCGCCTGGACGCGCTGGATCGGCAGATGCAGTCGGTCAGCGAGGAAATGAAGGAACTGGACGCACGCCTGGCGAGCGAGGCGTTCTACACGGGCGATCCCGAAGCGGTCAGCCAGACCTTGAAGCGGCGCGGCCAGCTGGAGCAGGCGATGGGTGCGCTGGAGGGACAGTGGCTGCTGCTGCAGTCGCAGCTTGACGCGATCGTTTGAAGCTCAGGCGGACTTTTCGCCGCGCCGCTTGTTCCGGCTTTCCGGCTCACCCAGGTCGAGCTGCAGGTCGATCGGTTCGAATGGAGGGGCGGCGCTTCGGCTCCGGTCGGACTCCGCCCGCTGCAACGGAACGACCCGACTGGCGGCTGGCCGTCCGATCGTGCCGGAAAAGCCGGTCGTGGTTCCGACGTCGATGTCGATCAGGACCTCGGTCGGCGTCTGCGTCAGCTGCTCGTCGGGGAAAGTGTCGCGGCCCGGCTTGGCCGGCTTCGCCGAGGCTGCGCCGGCCGGGGCGGTCTTCGGCGAGGCTTCGGGGGCCGGGACTGGCTTCGCCGGGGCTTCGGGGGCCGGGGCCAGCTCCACCTGCTTCGCAAGGGCTTCGGTGGCCCTGGCCGCTTGAGCGGCGGCGGAAGCCCCGGCGAAAGCGGCCGGCGCAGGCGCCGGCGACTCCGCCGCGCCACTGCCCGTTTCCTCGAGCAAGTCGAAGGGCGCCGCCTGCATCGGAATCAACGCCGAGCTCAGGTCCAGATCCAGCCCCGCCTCCGTTGGCAGCTCGCTGAACCGTTGTTCGGCCGCAGCGCGCGTGGCCGGTCCGGTCGAACCCGACTGCGAACTGTCGGCCGAAGCCGGCTGACCCGATGGCGTGGACGATGCGTCCGCGCGCCCGGCACCGGTCGGCGTCCTGAGGTCCAGGTCCAGCGGCCGTTGCTTTTGCCCGCCGGCCGAGCTGGACGTGTTGCGTTCGAGCACCGTCGCGTACAGCTCCTTGATGACCTGGACCGTATCGTGCAGCTCAGTGACGGTGATGTGCGTGTTCCGGTCGTCGTGGATCGACGGCTCAGTCGTTGCGCCGATGATGGTGCGCGCGGGAGGCATGGTCGCGCGCCCGCCGATTCCCGGGGCCTCGAAATCCGTCCGCGCCTTCGCGGCAACGGCCTTCGGCCTGCGTTCGGTGACCGGCGCCGGCTCGTCGACCACCGCCTCCCAGGTCGACGGTCGCGCTGCCGGCCGCTGACGCCACAACACCAGCGTTACTGCGCCCA
>Ga0307479_10000953_pt1 | contig 26111 bp, 26 predicted proteins | sample atmos_gasesECM4C_FD_203743 | JGI IMG/M metagenome (GOLD analysis project Ga0307479, IMG submission 203743) | Hardwood forest soil microbial communities from Morgan-Monroe State Forest, Indiana, United States - atmos_gasesECM4C_515 | ecosystem: Environmental > Terrestrial > Soil > Temperate... | reverse complement strand
GTACCAGACCCGGCTCACGCGCGACAACATCATCGAGATCTTCAAGGACTACGACCTGATCGTCGACGGTAGCGATAACTTCCCGACCCGCTACCTCATCAACGACGCGAGCGTGCTGCTGAAGAAGACCGTCGTCCACGGCAGCATCTTCCGCTTCGACGGCCAGGTGAGCGTCTTCCAACCCTTTGTGGGTCCCTGCTATCGCTGCGTCTTCCCGGAGCCGCCCCCGCCGGAGCTGGCACCCAGCTGCGATGAGGCCGGCACGCTCGGGATCCTGCCCGGCATCATCGGGTTGTTCGAAGCCAACGAGGCGGTCAAGATGCTGCTCGGTATCGGCGAGCCGCTGGTTGGACGGCTGTTGATGATCGACGCCCTGACCGACGAGTTCCGGACGCTGCGACTGAAGCGCGATCCCAAGTGCCCGGTCTGCGGTGAGGGCGCGCATTTCAAGGACTTCGTCGACTACGAGGTCTCGACGGCGATCCCGACGCCCGCTTGATGGATTCGCCCAACGGACTGACCCGCGTCCTCGTCGTGATGGCCCATCCGGATGACGCCGAGTTCGGCGCCGCCGGCACCGTGGCCCGCTGGGCGAAAGAAGGTCGTCAGGTGACCTACCTGATCCTGACCGACGGCAACCGCGGCAGCAGTGACCCGGCGATGACCGCCGAGCGCCTGGCCCAGATCCGTCACGCCGAGCAGCGAGCCGCGGCTTTGAAGCTGGGCGTCAAAGATGTCTTCTTCCTCGGCTACGACGACGGCTCCCTGCAGCCGACGCTCGACCTGCGGCGTCAGATCACCCGCTGGATTCGGCGCACCAAGCCGGACGTCGTCGTCGCGCCTGACCCCACCCGACGCTGGAGCGGCCAGCGCTACATCAATCATCCCGACCATCGCGCCGCGGGCGAGGCGGCGCTAGACGCGATCATCCCGGGCTCGGACACCCGCCTTGTTTTTCCCGAGCTGCTCGACGAAGGGCTGGAACCACACCACGTGAAGGAGATTTACCTGACCGGCTCCAATGAGCCCGATGTCTGGGTCGACATCAGCGAGACGATCGACCTCAAGATCGAAGCGCTCCGCGAGCACAAAAGCCAGGTCGGCGACTGGGCCGAGTTGGAGCAGACGATCCGCCAACGGGCGGCCGAGCAAGCTACCGGTCAGGCCTTCCCGGTTGCGGAAGGCTTCAAGTACTTCAAGCTGGGCGACTAACACTCGCCTCCCGATCGCGGGGCAGCGGCTCCGTTTTTCCCTCCCCCTTAGGGGGAGGGCAGGGTGGGGGGTTGCGCTGCGAACATATGTTCGCTAAGATGCGTGGACATGTCGATCGAGTTCGCGCTGGATCGGCTCCTCTCCCAGGATGAATTCCGCCGTCACCTAACCCTCGACCACACGGTGCCGGCCCGAGCAGCCCGCTACGCCGGCTTCCGGGGCATGCTGGACCCGCGGCTCGCGGAGGCGTTGGCCGCCCGCGGCATCAGCCGCCTCTATACCCACCAGGCCGAAGCCGCGGCCCTGGCGCTGGCCGGCAAGGACGTCGTCGTCGTGACGCCCACGGCCTCGGGCAAGACCGCCTGCTACAACCTCCCGGTCTTGCAGGCGATGCTCCGTGACCCGGAGGCTCGCGCGCTCTATCTGTTTCCGACCAAGGCGCTGGCGCAGGATCAGCTTGCGGAGTTGCATGGCCTGGTCGGCGCGCTGAAGGTCGACCTCAAGACCTACACCTACGACGGCGACACCCCCGTCAGCGCCCGGCAGGCGATCCGGCAGGCCGGCCACATCGTCGTCACCAACCCGGACATGTTGCACACTGGCGTGCTGCCGCATCACACGCGCTGGGTCAAGCTGTTCGCCAACCTTCGCTACGTCGTGATCGACGAGCTGCACGCCTATCGCGGCGTCTTCGGCAGCCACCTGGCGAACGTCCTGCGCCGCCTCTGGCGCGTATGTGCGTTCTACGACAGCCATCCGGTCGTCATCTGCTGTTCCGCCACCATCGCCAATCCCAAGGAGCTGGCGGAACGGTTGACCGGCCGACCGATCACGCCGGTGGACAACAACGGCGCGCCCAGCGGGCCCAAGCGCCTGCTCTTCTACAACCCACCCGTTGTCAATCGTGAGCTCGGCATCCGGCGATCGTCGACGCTGGAAAGCCAGCGGATCGCCGAGACCTTCCTGCGCGCCGGCGTGCAGACGATCGTCTTCGGCCGGACGCGCCTTCAGGTCGAGATCCTGCTCAGCTATTTGCAGCAATCGTTGGCAAATCGCCTGGGCCAGTCGGGGACGATTCGCGGCTATCGCGGCGGGTATCTCCCACTGCAGCGGCGCGAGATCGAGCACGGCCTGCGCGATGGATCGGTGCGGGGCGTGGTCAGCACCAACGCCTTGGAGCTCGGCATCGACATCGGGCATCTCGATGCCGCGGTGCTATGCGGCTATCCCGGCACGATCGCGAGCGCCTGGCAGCAGATCGGTCGCGCCGGACGGCGTCGGGGCGCCGCGGCCGCGGTCTACGTCGCCTCGAGCAGCCCGCTCGATCAATACCTGGTGAATCACCCCGAGTACTTCCTGGGCCTCGACCCGGAACATGGGCTGATCGATCCTGACAACCTGCTGATTCTCAGCGCTCACCTGCAGGCGGCGACCTTCGAGCTGCCACTCTCTAACGGCGAAGCCTTTGGGCAGGCGCCGGTCGCCGAGCTGCTTCGCATTCTCGAAGAGGATGGCGCGGTCCACCAGGCCGGGGATTCATGGCACTGGAGCGCCGACGCGTTTCCGGCCGAAGGCGTCAGCCTTCGCAGCGCCAACGCCGACAACGTCGTCATCGTCGACGTCACCAGAGGCGCCAGCGTCGTGGGCGAGATGGACCAGTTCTCGGCGCCCACCTTTCTGCACGAAGAGGCGATCTACCTGCATGAGGGCGCGCAATACCACGTGGACCGGCTCGATTGGGAAGAGAAGAAGGCGTACGTCCGGCCGGTGAAAGTCGACTACTACACCGACGCCAATCTCGCGGTCAGCATCAAGGTGCTCGAGACCCTTGCGAGCCGGCCCGCGGAGCAGCTGACCGTGCACCACGGTGAGGTGCGCGTCACCGCGCTGCCCACGATTTTCAAGAAGATTCGCTTCCACACCCACGAGAACGTGGGATCGGGACCGATCAGCCTACCGGAGCAACAGCTGCATACCACGGCATTCTGGCTGGAGATCCCGGCCGAGGTTGCACGGCAGTTTCCGCGACCGGCGATGCAGGGCGCGCTACAGGGCGTGGCCAACGTCATCAGCCAAGTCGCCTGCCTCTTCCTGATGTGCGATGCCCGCGACCTGGGCGCGTACGCGGAGACGCGTGCGCCGCACACCGGCACCCCGGCGGTCTTCGTCTACGAACGCTACCCGGGCGGCGTGGGCATGAGCGCACGCCTCTTCGAGACCGCCGCCGCGGTAATGGTGGCCGCCCACGACCTGGTCCTGAGTTGTGGATGTGAGAGCGGTTGCCCGTCCTGCGTCGGCCCGGCGCTGGAGGTCGGGGAGGAGGGGAAGCAAGTGGCGCTGCGCCTCCTGGAACTGGCCGCCCTGGTTACTGCCGCCGCGCAGTGACCGCCGACCTCGTGGCGCTGCGCGAGCGTATCGCCGCCATCACCGCGAGGCCGCGACCCGCGTCCCCATGTCTCGCTGGGGTAGGGCAGAGTGAGGGGACCGAGGGTCATGGCACTCGTCGGTTACCTCCGAACTGCATCGAAGAGGTGACACCGTTTGGCCCGGTTGCGGTCCGCCGTGAATGGTTCCCGGACGACGGCAGCCAGGAGGTGGGCGCGCTCTCGACGTGCTTGGGTTTCGCGCCGGACGAGTTGCGGCGCCCACTCTTCCTCGACACGGAAACGACCGGGCTATCGGGCGGGACCGGCACCGTCGCGTTTCTGGTTGGTTTGGCCTGGCGAGAGGGGGACGGCCTGGCGCTGGCCCAGTATTTTCTCTGCGACTTCGACCAGGAGCAGGCGCTGCTCTGGGCCGTGGGCCGGTGCATCAGCCAGGCCGGCGTGCTGGTCAGCTACAACGGCCGCAGCTTTGATTGGCCGCTCTTGCAGACTCGACTGGTGTTGCGGCGCGCGGCGTGGCCGTCGCCGCCCCATCTCGACTTGCTCACGCTGGCGCGGCGGATCTTTCGCCCGCGATTGCCTGACTGCGCGCTGCAAACCATCGAGCAGATCGTGCTCGACCTGCATCGCGCGGATGACCTGCCCGGCAGCCTGATCCCGAGCCGCTACTTCGCATGGCTCCGCAATGGTGACCCCCGTGCCCTGCGTCCGGTGTTCCTCCACAACCAGCAGGACGTGCTCTCGATGGCGCTGTTGCTGGCCCGGTTCGAGGCCATGCTAGGCGACTCTGTCGATCTGCATCCGCTCGATCGCTTTGGCCGCGCCCGATTTCTGGAGGCGCGTGGCTTTCAGGTCGAGGCGATCGGCGAATATCGACACCTCTGGCGGGAGCATCAGGTCGGCGGAGCGTTGCGAGCTGCCCGCGGGGCGCTGGGCTTGCGATTGGCGCGGCTGCTACGACGGCAAGGGCGGTGGGAAGAAGCCCGCGCGGTGCTCGAAGAGTGCTGGCACACCCAGACCTATCCCTATCCGGCAGCCATCGAACTGGCCAAGCTGCTCGAGCATCAGGCGCGGGACCTGGCGGCGGCAAGGCGAATCGTCAGCGACGCCCTACGACTGCTGGCGGTGGCCGTGGTGTCGAACGCGCAATGGCAGGCCGACCTCGAGCGCCGGCAGCAACGACTCGAGCGACGATTGGGTCGGGACGACGCCCGCGCCTTCGCGCTTACTGGTTGAAGGTGTTCGGCCCGTTCGGTGGGAGGTAGGGGAGGGGATTGGTGGGCTGGCCGCCATATCGGTACTCGAAGTGGACATGCGGCCCGGTCGAGTTCCCTGTCGACCCCTCATAGCCGATCAGCTGGCCCTGATGAACGGTGTCGCCGGCCTTGACCTGGAAGCCGAGCAGATGACCGTAAAGCGAGAAGAAGTTATTGCGGTGGGCGACGATGATGTAGTTTCCGTAGCCGACGAGCTGGCCGTTGATCACGCTGGAGGAGGCCGCAACGACCACGCCGTCGTCGGCGGCGAGGATGGGTGTGCCCTGGTTGTAGGCGATGTCCACGCCGGTGTGGAAGTGCGGATAGCCGAAGCCGGGCGGCTCGAACGCCTGGGTGCAGGGACCGAAGAGCAGTGTCAGGCTGCCCTGCTGCAGCGGCCAAATGAGCGGGTATTTCGTGGAGTGGCCGGCTCCCGCGCCGGGCAGCGTAAAGAGGTTGTTCTGCATCCAGAACTGCGCCTGCTGCCAGGCTGCCTGCTCTGCTTCGGCAATCAGCTGATCCTGCCGCGCAATCTCCATGTCAGCGATCCGCTGCGCCAGCGCAGCCGACTGGCTATCGATGGCGGTCAGCTCCCACTTCACCTGCGCGATGCTCTGGCGCAACCGGTTCTCAAGATCCTGCTGATGGGCCTGCTGCTGAAGCAGCGCGGCCTTCTGGGTGACAAGGTCGGCACGATCCTTGTCGGCCTCGATTTTCTTGGCCTTCACGAGGTCTTGCTGTTCATGGAGCTGGAGATCGACCTGGCGGATATGTTCGATCAGCTTGTTGGCGAGGTACGTCAGGTGCTCGATGGCGACGGCTCGGTTGAGGAAACCCTGGAAGTCTGGTGCGGCGAGCAGCTGCGCCATCGGATCGGCGTTGCTCTTATAGACACTGCGGACGAAGGTCGCGTATTCGGCCTTGGTCTTGCGCAGCTCCAGCTGCTCCTCGGCGATCTTCGCGTCCAGCGCCGCGATCTGGCGTTCCAGCTCACCGATCCGCCGTTCGGCGGCCGCGATCTTATCGATCGTTTGATTGATGGTGTCGCGCGTCTCTTGCAGCTGCTGCTGGAGGGCAATCTCCTGCGCCTGGGCTTTCTGCAGGTTGTCCTTGAGCGTGCCTTTGAGCTTGCCGATGACCTGCAGGCGGGCCTGGGCATCGGTGATCTCATCCGCCGAGGTTGGTGTTGCGCTCGCGAACACGACGCTGATACCGACCCCACCCGCCACGAGCAGGCGGAGCCCGGTCCCCCTCAGACCCATGGTGCCAGTGATAGCGCTGGAGTGTTGCGGGCAGCCCTGCGTCCTGGTCACGGGGCCGCGACGTGCCGGTAACGGCGAATTGGCCGCGGAACCCACATCGGCCGATCCTCTAGTCAACCATGTCTATAATTCGGAGTCGCAACGCGGGAGTAGCTCAGTTGGTAGAGCGCAACGTTGCCAACGTTGAGGTCGCGAGTTCGAGACTCGTCTCCCGCTAATTGTTCCTGTACGAATCCGGCTGATACCCGACAAAACGGGTTCGGCTGATGCTTTACACAGTTTCGGCTGAGGCTTTACACCGGTTTCGGCTGATGCTTGACACTCCTGCGCATGAAGGAGTTGAGCGTGGGAGAGCAGCGGTACCAGGCGGTCATGGCGGTCCTCAGCGGCGGTCGGACGGTGACGGAGGTGGCCCGCGACTGGGCGGTGAGCCGGCAAACGATGCACGCGTGGCTGGCTCGCTACGAGCGGGCGGGTATGGAGGGGATGGGCAACCGGTCGCACCGGCCGAGTCGCTGCCCCCACCAGATGGCGGCCCTCGTCGAGGTGCGGGTCCTCGAGATGCGGCGCCACAAGCCGTTCTGGGGCCCGCATCGACTGGCCCTGGAGTTGGCCAGGAAAGGCGTGACCCCAACGCCGTCGGCCTCCGCGATCTATCGCTGCCTGCTCCGGGCGGGCGTGATTCAGCCGGCGCCGCGACGATGGCGACGCGAGGACTGGAAACGGTGGGAGCGGGGCGCGGCGATGGAGCTGTGGCAACTGGACGTGGTCGGCGGGTTTCATCTCGCCGATGGCACCACCGCCAAGGCCCTGACCGGCGTGGACGACCACTCGAGGTTCTGCGTCGCGGCGCGCCTGATGCATCGGGAACGGACCAGCAAGGTGTGTGAGGGGTTCAGCGCGGCGCTGCGGCAATACGGGGTGCCGGACCAGGTGCTGACCGACAACGGCAAGGTGTTCACCGGGCGCTTCGCGCAGCCCCCGGTGGAGGTGCTCTTCGACCGGATCTGCCGGGAGAACGGCATCGAGCACATCCTCACCCAACCGCGCTCGCCGACCACCACCGGGAAGATCGAGCGGTTCCACAAGACGCTTCGCCTGGAGCTCAACACCCGGCAGGTCTTCACCAGCCTCGCGACCGCCCAGGCGGCGGTGGATGAATGGGTGGAGCACTACAACACCCAGCGGCCGCATCGGTCGCTCGACGATGGCACGCCGGCGAGTCGCTTCAAGGCGGGGACGACGCCGGTCCGCGAGCTCGAACCAAATGGCGATTACTGGGTCTCCCGGAAGGTGACGAGCAACGGCATCGTCTGTGTCGGCTACCAGAAGGTCAACGTGGGGCAGCGCCACGCCGGCAGCGCCTGCGACATTCTGGTGAAGGACGGACTGCTGCAGTTCTGGGTGGGACGTCAGCTGGTCAAGACCGAGGTTCGAGCTACGAAGGGCATTGTTCGCAAAAAGAATGCCGAGGGTCAGGCCCCGCGGCGCTAGTGTTGCAGAGGAGTGTCAAGGATCAACCGGAACAGCTTCGTCAACCATCAACCGGACCTGCACACCCCGCTAATTGTTCAGCATGAGCTTGCTGAATGAGATCAATCGGTACCGGGCTTCAGCAGAGTTGAGGCGGTCTTCCATCACGCCGCAAAATGGGTATGCGTCGATAGCCTGCGGAGAGTTGGAGGCATGAGATGGGAAGAGCACGTGACCTGGTAGAGGGTGCCTATCGGGCCATGAACGCCGGTGACCTGGACACGATGCTGAAGGACTACGAGGAGAACGCTACGTATTGGAGCACTGCCCGCACGGCAGGCGTACATGGAAAAGCACAAATCCGGGAGTACTTCAGGCAACTGCTGGCGACTTTCCCAGGCGTCCAGATCGTGATCACCAACGTGATTGAGTCGGGCGACTGGGTGGCAGTGGAGCACAGAGTCCGCGGGACTCACAACGGACCTTTGGAAATGGCATCCGGCGCTATCCCTGCCACTGGAAAGACCGCTGAGCTCGCGGGCGCAGAGTTCTTTGAAACTCGCAACGGCAAGATAGTGACCGACCGAAACTACATCGACAGCCTCGACTTGATGCGACAGCTTGGCCTGATCCCCGCTGCAGCAGCAGCAAGCTGATCGATACGGCTGAACCCATCGTGATGGATATGCGTGCTCGGCGCAGGGTCGGTTCGGCTGAGGCAGAGGCGGCTTCCGCTCACTAGCGTCGCCTTCTGGCAACGGTGCCGGACGAACCGATGAAGGCCCGGCGTCTCCTGCGGCGGCGGCCCACACAGTACTCACCTGGGACCTCGGCGCCGGTACGCCAATGCTTATTCGGGATGCAACCGGTTCTTGCCCATCTGGTCGGAATAACCTCGGTCAGTTGGCGTAAAGTCCCCAAACGGCAACGGTTCGACGGCTGCGTCGCGTTATCGGAAATATGGGTCTGCCCTCCCTTAGCCCCGACGGGGGAGCGCCGGCAGGACGCCTGCGGGACTCGCATCTCTTACTGCTGGGCTTGCTGACAGTCGGGATACTCGCCGCCTTGCTAGGTGCAAACCTGTTGCTGAATGGCACAACGGTGACGGTCGAGGCGCGGCTCAGCCTGCTGGTTGCTCTGGTGCTGGTCGCGGCAGTTCCACGATCGTTGCCTCGGACACTGATCGCCGACGACGACCAGATCCGCTGGAAACAGCCCTTCCAGCCACCGCGAACGATCGCGCGCAGCGACGTGATCGCCGTTGCGTACCTGTCTTCGGCAGCGTCAGGCAGCCCGCGGTTTTACTTCGTTGGCCGAGATGATAAGGCCCTGCTCTGGATCGACCGCTTCAGCCAAGAACAGATGGCGTGGTTTGCGGCGTATCTGGGCATAACGATGCGGTCCGTCAACGTCGCGCCGATGAAGAGCGCCACCGCGGACCAGGTAGCTAATGCCAACGCCCTTACCGGAGCGCGTCGTGGGTGGGCTGCCGCCATGGGAGTGTGCCTGCTTGGCGGTGTCGGTCTCACGGTCGCCCTCGATGCTATCGCTCTTTCCTACCGCGACACGATGGCTGACTACGGCCGCGCCCCACTTTGCGCGCAGCCAGCCTCCAACCCCCGTGCCTGCCGCTTCGACACTCCGGCGCTGGTTACCGGCTTTACGGCGAAAGGGGATGCCGAGTTGCGATTTCCATCTCCCGTGCCAACGCTGAAGCACCAGACAACGTCCGTGGGATTGCTCGCGACACCGGATCCCGCCTTTTCTACCGGCGACACCGTTCAGGTCGAAGTCTTCGACGGCTACCTCATGGCAATCAACGGAGCGCGCACGACTACGTACGGCACGCTCGCAAGCAACTCCAGCCCCTGGCTTGTCGTCGCGGCGGTTGGGCTCTTCGTCATCGTCCCGGCCATCGCGCTAGTGATATTGCTGAAGGCACCTGCGTCATGGCTGCGTCCGCGATCGGCCTCAGCTTAGAGTCATCGGACGACCCTGATCCCACGAGTGTTCAGAGACTCTTCTCCCGCTAATTGCTTAGTTCAGCTTGCTCGCTGGTGGCTCGCTTTCCAGCGGGCCACCGAGAATGAGGCGCCACTAGTAAAGGCCATGAGGCACGGCAGTGACCGCACTTCCGGCGCCGGAGTTTCGACGTTGAGTGGGGCGCAGATCCTCTCGAGGCAAGGGTCTCGCGCCATTGGCGGTCCGTGAGCTCTTGTAGAGCCTGAGGCTGACGCTACGCAATCGTGGCTCCGTCGTAGCCAGCGGCACGTCGGAGCATTTCGAGCTCGCCAGACTGCTTGGCCATCCCGATGAACACACGCGTCGACTCTCCAAGTGAGGAACCCGCTCGCGTCGCGAGCCCATGGCGGTGGGCCCCAAATGGTCGGGGGGCGATGCGCCAGGCGGGCTCGTTATCAACCAACTTCTGAGCGTGGTACCGCGCGAGCGCCAAAACGTCCGCGCGCTTCGAATGGAGCAGCTCGATTTCCTCGCCGAACTCGGTCACTCGAACTAGCAGGGGTGGTGGCACCCGTCGCGAGAGGATGCGATCCGCGGGGTAACCGGCGTTCACGGCGATCGGTGCTCCAAGGCGCTCAGCGTCCTCCAGCGAGTTGATCTGAAGCCCGCCACGCACGATGAGGACGAGATCTGTCTCGGCCAGAGGATGGAAGTCGGCGTCCGCAGCCTGATTCTCCGAGAGAATAGCGAGGTCCCATGGCTCCCGTGCGAGGGCCTCCGCAAATGGATGCTTCGCAGAGCCGGTGCGAGCGTTGAGCACGAAAGCTTGGCACATGTAGTTGGCAAGCCGCTCGACAACCGCGCATTCGAAAGCCTTCCGTCGCTCCGCAGCAGGACCACTTCCAACGTATTGCAGGACGCGAAGATCACTCACGGATCCATGCCTAGGCCGCAAGCAAGTATGCGCTTGCCTGTCCATGTCGGCACCGAGCGGAGTCCTGTCTACACCTCACTAGGGCCAGACATGACCCGTCCCAGCCGGCAGCTAAACCGAATTTGCAGACCTTCCGTTACCGATGGACGTTTGCGGCGTTAAGGTCAGCAAGGCGCCCCGGCCTAAGAGAAGAGAGGAACTATGTCCGCACTGATCGATCGCGCGCTACAGCCGGTTGGCCTGGCCGGCGTAGCAGCATGCCTTCCGCCGGATCGGCGTTCGAGTTGCGAGGTCGAGCAGAAGGTGGCGGCGCTGAGCCCAGGCGTCACCGTGCCCACCGGCATTATCGAATTGATGACGGGCATCAAGTCGCGGCGCGTCGCCGCGGAGGGCGTCAACGCCTCTGACCTTGCGGCAGATGCGGGGCGGCGCGTCCTTCAGAAGACTGGAGTACGAGCCAGCGAAGTCGACCTCCTCATCTACGCTTCCGTAAGTCAGGATCTTCTGGAACCGGCTACCGCCAACATCGTGCAAGAGAAGATAGGGACCGGCTGCCCCGTCTTCGACCTTAAAAACGCATGCAACAGTTTTCTCAACGCGCTCCAGGTTGGCGAGGCTCTCATCCAGAACGGGACATATCGCACGGTACTCATTACCGTCGGCGAGATGCCCTCGCGGTGCATCAAGTGGTCGGTCAAGGACCGGGAAGACCTCAAGCTCAGCTTTCCTGGTTATACGCTTGGGGACGCCGGAGCGGCCGCACTGCTCCGATCCGCGCGTGATACTCGTGGCATCTTCTACCGATCGTTCCTGACCGCGAGTCGGTTTTGGGATCGGGGTGTTATTCCCGGCGGAGGCTCGATGCACCCCCGTGGCGATGAGTGGAGTTACATCCGAGGCGATGGGACCATGCTCAAGCAAGCCTTCTTCGAGGTTGGGCCTGACATCCTATTGAAGGCCCTCCGGGACTCAGGCACAACCTGGGCTGACTACGACAAGGTGCTTGTTCATCAGGTGTCGATGCCATTCATCAAGTCATTTCTCGATCTGACCGGTGTGCCCTTCGAGAAGTTGGTCATCACCTTGCCCGATCTGGGAAACATGGGGGCAGCCTCCCTGCCTGTTGCGTTCGCCATGGCAGAAGACCGGGGTGAGATCGGTCCGGGTGACCGAATCATGTGGATTGGGCTCGCCGGTGGCATCAGCCTCGGGATCATGCTGATGGAGTACGAGGGCGCGCGGCTCAGCGGACGTCAACCACGTCGGGTTGGTAGCGATGTTCCCAGTACCACAGCAGCGTATTGATAAAGCCGTAGCGCCGAGCGCGCCGGGTCGAGTTGAAGACGACCACGTTGCGCTTTTTCCGCGTGCGAGTGGTAAGCATGCGGACCCGGTCGCCCAGGATGCGGTCCTCATGCACATCCTCAATCCGGGATCGTGGGAAGCCGCCGGACCGCTCGTACATCGCGGCAGTGATCCCCAGGTTATTGCCGGCGACCATGATGTAGGCGTATTTGAACTGCCCGCGCCGACCACGCCGGTAGACCTTGCCCCACTGCGAGGCGACGAAGACCAGAATGGGGATGACCAGCCGATCGCGCAGGCTGAGCGGGAAGTCATCGGAGCGAGGCTTGATCGTGCCGATGACGAACTCAAGATCCTCCGCGAAGGCACGCTTCAAATTCGCGACCCAGTCCCGGCGGGGCAGGCAGTCGGCGTCGGTCCGAGCGACGTATCGGGCGCCCTGGGCGATCGCATGCCGAAATCCAGTGTCCGAGGCGGCGCCCGTCCCTTTCTCGGGCTCCCTGATCACGCCGATCGTCATGTCCGGATTGGTCCGGCGAAAACGCTCCACCACCTGGAGGCCGGCATCCGTGCTGCCGTTGTCCACCAGGAGGAGCGTGAAGTCGCGGTCCGACTGGTGTGCGAGGGCCTCAAGCGTCGTCTGGATCCAGGCCGCTTCGTTGTAGAACGGAACGACAACCCAGAAATCAGACCGCATCGCCGAGACGTATTCTCGAGGTTAAGGCCAGGCCTGCCACCGCAAGCAACGCGCACACAATGCCAAATCCGCGCGTGGAGAAAAGGGCAAGGGCGGCGTATCCAACCAACGGGCCCAACAGCTGCCCTGCGCTTGCCATGGATTGGTTGACGCCCATGATGGCACCATCATCGAGGGTTCGGTTCGAGGTGCCGAGCAGGGCGCTGATCGATGGGTTGAGAAGGACGATGCCCCACATCACCAGTGTTCCGGCGACTAGCACCGGTCCCAGCGTCCGGGCTGCGGCCAGGCCGCTTCCCCCGAGGATCATCAGGGCGAAGCCAAGGACGGCCGTTCGCCGATCGCCCAGCCGGGTGACCACCGCCCCCAATAGGAGCACCTGGAATGCCGCCGCGAGGGCAAACAGCACGGTGATAGTGATGGCTGATGCCTGCGCCTGGAAGTGGAGCAGTTGGCCGAGGAAGAGCGGAAGCGCCAGCAGGAATGCGCTTTGGTCGATCGTGGAGAGAAGGCCGGCGCCAACCACTCGGCGGGCGCCAGCGTTACCAGGGTGCCCGAGCAGTTCTGCCAGTCCGTGCCTCCCAGGCGGCGAGGCCCGGGTTGCCGAGCGCTCTGGAAACGCCCGCAGCGTGATGACCATGTTGAGCAGAATCAGCGTGACCGCGACCCAGGCGACAACTGCCAGACCGTATCGGGCCACGAGGGAGCTCGTCAGGAGGCCCAGCAGAATCCCAAGTCCGGTCGCCGTGGTCAGGTTGGCAAATCGGCGACCCCAAGCGGGACGTTGGTAATGATCGAGCACGGACGCCCAGATGATCGAGATGTTCCCCGCCGTCAGGCCATCGATGATCCGCGAGAGGAAGAGCGGCCAGACGGATCCGGCCAGCGCCATGATCACGAATCCGATGACGCTGCCGGATTGGCTGATGAGAAGAAACAGTCGGCGCCCGTACCGGTCGCTCATCGCTCCGAGCACCGGGGCGGAGACCAACTGGCACAGCGAATAACTGGCGAAGATGGCTCCCACCGTGAGCGTCCCTGCGCCGAAATGCTGGGCGGCAAAGGGAAGGACCGGCACCACGATCGCGTACCCGAACATGTCCGTGAACGTGAGGAGGCTAAGCACGAGGATCAGGCGTTGGGAAGGTTCTCGAGCGTGGATACCCGATTATCCGCCGGAACCGGGCCGAGGCTATCTGGCAATCCGCATGCCCGAACGGTTCGACGGCGTGACCACTGGCGGGCGCGGTGGCACGAAATCGGACTGTACGCCGCCTCACATCCGTTGGCGCTCATTGGCGTGGAGTTACTCCGACTCGCTGGGCCTGCTCTGCGGGTTCCCGGTCTGGGCATTGTCGTCAGTGATCCAGCCCTGGCGCGCAGGCTCCTCGATGACGACGAGCACTTCTCGAAATCCGCCCCAGGAAGCGCGGGGGCGGTGCAGAGCCAGGTCCTGGGCGAGTATGCGCTGCTAAACCTCGATGGGGAGGCGCATCGCTCTCTGCGGCGGCGAATCGGCGACCTCTTCGGTGCTCGCTACCTCGACACGATTACCGCCGAGGTGCTCGCCGAGCCGGTCGCCTCACTCGTCGCACAACTGCAATCGGATATGACGGTTGACCTGGTCCCATTCGTGCAGCGCCTGACAGGTCGGATGATCTGCCACCAGATCGGCATCGTCCCGGCGTCCGGCGACGAAGATCGCACGTACCAGGAGATGTTCGAGCGCGGCGCGTCGCTGGTGGCGATGATGCGGTTATCGACGATTCGCTTCAACGAGAAGCAGGTCGCCGCCGCGCGCGAACTGTGGGCTGATTTCGTCGATCGCGTCGCGGTTGCGTACAGATCATCCGGCGAGGGGTCATCGGTGGTGCAGAAACTCGGCAGCCTAGGGCTCTCGCTGCCCGAGATCACTGGAGTGGCAGGCGCGCTCTTCCTCACCGGAACGCAGTCGGTCTCCACCGCGCTGCCGCGCCTGATTGCGTTGCTGCTTGACACCCGACAATGGACACAGCTGAGGCAGCGTCCGGAGTTGCTCGGTCAGGCGATCGATGAGGGTCTGCGCGTGACCGTCCCATCGCCGGTCATGCTGCGGAGCACCATCGCGGATATGGAGATCGGGGGTGTTCGCTTCCGGCGGGGCGATCGCGTTGTCGTGCTCACCTATAACCTGGCGAAGGACCGGCGGCTGTATCCGCGGCCGCGGCAGTTCGACATCCTGCGTCAGCACCCGCCGGAGGGGAGGAATCTCTGGTTCGGGGTCGGCGGACGCTTCTGTCTTGGTTACGGCCTGGCGCAGCGAGAGCTGCGCACCGTGCTCAGCGCGCTCCTTTCCTTGGATGATGAGCTTGAAGTCGTCCGACGCCGTCCGGCGCGCGGGGTCCTGATCCCCGCGTACGAACGCCTCGAGATCCGCTTGCAGCAAAGCAAGGGACCGGCGTGAGCACCGCCACCGCGTTTGTCGATGACATCCTCGGGCAAGCGCGCCGGCAGCCACGTGCCCTCGCGCTGATGGAGACAAATGGCCGCCAGCTCAGCTATGGGGAACTCCTTCGGCGAGTCGATGGAGGTGCCAGTGCGTTGCATCGCGAGGGCTTCAACGTCGGTGATGCCGTGCTCTTTACGGTCAGACCGAGCATCGCGTCCATCAGCCTGATCCTCGCCGTCGTGCGCGCCGGAGGGATCGTCGTCGCCGCCGATCCGCGTATGGGCGCCGGCGTATTCGGAAGCCGCGTCGCCCTAGCCCGGCCGCGCTGGGTGATGGCGGATTCGCTCGCCTACCTGCTGGGGGCGGGCCAACCAGTCCGCAGACTTCTGGGTCGACGGCTGCCCGAGCTGGTGCCTCTGGCGCGGGTTCCGGCGCGCCACGTGCGTGTCGGCCCTCGCCTTCCGGGCGTTCCGGAATCGCTCTCGGCGAGGGCGCTGTGGCGCGCCGCTCCCGATCCGAACCTGAACGCTACGGTTCACCGCGACCAGCGCCAGCCGATTGCGATCGTCTTTACCTCTGGGACCACCGCAAGGCCCAAGGCGGTCGTTCACAGCGACGCCTCGCTTGGCGCGGCGCTCCGCATCATGCAGGAGCACCTCGCGCTGGATCCCCGCGATGTCGTGTTTACCTCGGAGCTCCATCTGACCCTTCCCGCGTTACGTGCAGGCAGCATGACCGTCATTCCGCACGGCACAGTTCGGGCCGACCGCCTGGCCGCCGAGATCGAGCGCCATCGTGCGTCCGTCGCCTACGCCGTTCCGTATGAACTCGAAGGCTTGATCGAGTGGTCCGCTCGCACCAGAGGGCGCCTTCCTTCGCGACTGCGAATGCTGTTGCTTGGATCCGCCCCCGCGTACTCCTCCTTCCTTCGCCAGCTCCGTACCGCCGTCGCTGCCACCACGGAGGTCTGGTCGGTGTACGCGATGACCGAGATGCTTCCCGTCTGTCGAGTGAGCATGGCCGAGAAGCTGGAGACCACGGGGGACGGCGATCTCGTCGGGATTCCCTTCCCGGGCGTTCGCGTGCGGATCTCGGAGGACGGAGAGGTGATGCTGGCTGGACCGAACCTATTCAGCGGCTACCTCGAGGAGCCGGCTGTGACCGAGCATGCGACCGGCGACCTCGGGCGCCTGGAGGGCGACCGGCTGTTCCTCTTGGGGCGGCGCAAAGACATGATTATTCGCCGCGGCGCGAACATCTACCCTGCGCTGGTCGAGGACAGCGTGATGGCAGTTCCCGGCGTCCTCCGTTGCCGGCTAATTGGGGTCCCGGGCGGCGCCGCAGGCGATGAACGGGTCGTTCTCGCCGTTGAGCCAGACATTGGGATCGACGCGATTGGTCTGGAGCGCCGCGTGCGGTGCAGCCTGACAACGGGCCCACACCGGATCGATGGCACGGGACTCCCGGATGACGTCGTGATCAGGCGGCTTCCGGTGGATCCGCGGTCGCGCAAAGTGGATACCGCGACGTTGAAGCGGGAGCTCCAGAGGTGATGGACGTGCTGGTGGCAGTGACCGGCGCGAGCGGCTTTATCGGGGGACGCGTGGCCGACACGCTGGCCGCGCATGGTCACGAGGTCGTGGGCTTTGGCCGGCGACCGCTGGACAACGTGGCCGGGCGGGGTTGGGTCGGCTACCGCTCCTGGGACCTCACGAGTGGGCCGCTCGCGGAGGAATCGACGCCAGACGCGGTCGTTCACTGCGCCGGAGCGGTGGCGGATTGGGGTCCGTCCTCTCTCTTCGAGCGAACCAACGTAGGCGGCACTCGGGCTGTCCTGGCGAGCTTTCCGCGCAGCCGGCGCTTCGTCTATGTCAGCACCGCGAGCGTCTACGACCCAGGTCGCCCGAAGCGGTTCATCACCGAGGATGCGCCCCTGCCTACTCGGTATCTGAACGCATATTCCTCGAGCAAGCGGCGGGCTGAGTCGCTGGTTACCGCTGACCGGCCCGACGCGGTTGTTCTCAGGCCGCACGCGGTCTACGGGCCAGGGGATCCTACGCTCTTGCCGCGCCTGCTGGCCGCCCGTCGCCGTGGACGTCTGCTCGGATTAGGCAGCGGCCGCAACCACATCTCGCTGACGCACGTCGACAATCTGGTCCATGCGATCGAACTCGCGATCGCGTCCGAAGCACGCGGTATCTTCAATGTCGCCGACGCGGAGACCCCAACCCTGCGACAGATTCTGGCAACAGTCGATCGCGCGCTCGGAGGCCGGGGCGTCGTATTCATTCCGAAACTGCTCGCCAGCGGTGCGTCGGTGCTCTGTGAGAGCATCGCGCGTCTGCGCGGGACGAGTCAGGCACCAATGTTGACCCGGTATATCGTCGCGCAGCTGACCTCGGAGTACACGCTCGACATCGACCGCGCCCGGCGCATCCTCGGTTACCGACCGTTTCGGGGATACGACGAGGCTATGGAGGAGGCCATCAATGAGCGTCGCTGAGCGTCACGAAGCGAGGTTGATCTGGGCCAGCAACCGGGCGCTCTTTGCGCTGCTCCGGCTCGGACGGGTCATCGGTCCGGCGCGTCGCATCCCCAAGCTGGGCTGGGTTGTGACCGACCCGCTGCTTGCCCGGCGCCTCCTCGGAGACGCTGAGCATCTCAGCATGCTCGGCGAGGGAGGTGTGGGGCACCTCTGGGCTCAGGTTCTGGGCGATTGGGTCAACGATACGTTCGACGGGCCAGGGCACGCCCGGCTACGCGGACAGGCCCGCGACCTCTTTACGGATACGAGCGCCAAGCGCCAGGTGCGGCGGGTGTTTGCCGATGCCGGGCCGGCGCTCACGGAGCGGCTGAATCGTGGCGAGACCGTGGATGTCGCCGAGGTTGCCCGGACGTGGGTCGGGCGGATGGTCGCGGACCTTCTGGGACTGGAAGTGGACGAGAGTCGGGACGACCAACCATATCGAGAGATCTTCGCGTTCGGCGAGCGGTTGGTCGTGCTAGCCCGTGGCACCATGAGCTCCACGACCCTGGCGCCGGAGGTCGTTACCGAAGCGAAACGCATTGTCGAGCAACTGACCGCCGGCGTGCCCCATGCGTACGCAACGGCAGGGGAGGAGAGATTGCTCGGGCGTTGCCGCGAATCCGGAATCGGGCTTCGGGAAGCGCGCGGTCTCGCCACAGTACTGCTGGTCGCGGGTACCGAGACCGCGGCGTCTGCCATGGCTCGCGGCGTCGCGCTACTGCACGACACCGGTCAGCAGTACGCGCTGCTCGCCAACCCGCGGTTGATGCCCGACACCGTCCGGGAGGTGCTGCGGGTCACAACACCGGCCCCCTTGATAGGCCGTCACGTCACAGCTCGGATCGAGACGTCGGGCCGCACCTTACAAAAGGGGGATCGGGTGCTCATGCTGACGTACACGGCTAACAACGGTGTGGGACGATTCGACATTCAACGCCCGCTGGCTCCTCAGATCCGCCAGCTATGGTTCGGGGCTGGCCACCATCTCTGCTTGGGGGCACCGCTAGCGCGAGCGGAGATCACGTACCTGCTCGAGTCGCTCCTGGCGACCGGGCATGGCTGGCGTGTGGTCCGGCGCCGTGCCGCTCGTGGCGTTGTAATTCCCTCCTACGCGGAGTTATCGATCGTGCGCGAAGGATGACCTGTGTCTGGGACAACGCTTGGGGGCCGAACCGGACGACTAGGGTCGTGGCTGAGCAGAGGTGAGTGTTGATCCGAGTGCCACGTTTGCTGTCGTTTATGAGCGTCCTGTCCGTCGCTTTGGCGTCTTGTGGTGGCGCGGCAGCGACGTCTGCACCGAGCCACGCACCGAATCACAGCGCGTGGCAGGTGATCCTGACCGTCAAAACCGCGAGTGTCTACCTTAGGATCGCGGGCATCGCGTTCGATAGCCAAGGGAACCTATATCTGACAGAGTTCGACGACGATCTGATCTACAAGTACACGACCTCTGGAAAGCTGCTGGCGCAATGGGGAGGGCACGGCTCGGGCCCCGGCCAGCTCGAAGGCCCTGACAAACTGGCTTTTGATGCGGAGGGCAACCTTTATGTGACCGAAGTTGGATCTAAGTCGACCGCTGGGAACAGCCGCGTCCAGAAGTTTTCTGCGACCGGTGTGCCTCTGGCACAATGGGGCACCTTCGGGTCCGCGCCTGGCCAGTTCAATACGCCGGTTGGCATCGCGGTCGATCACCAGGGCGACATCTACGTAGCCGAGGAGGGGAGTGCCCGGATCCAAAAGCTGTCGTCCAGCGGCCAACCTCTCGCCCAATGGGGTACCCGTGGTAGCGGTCCGGGGCAGTTCAACGTGTCTTACGACCTCGCCCTCGATGCGACCGGAAACGTCTACGTCTCAGAGCCGACTGCTTTTAGTCCCGCGAACGATCGCATCCAGAAGTTCTCGCCGTCTGGCGAGCCGCTTGCACAATGGGGAGGGCCTGGAAGCGGGCCCCGGGCAATTCAATCAACCAACCGGCTTGACGGTAGACAGTAAAGGCAATGTCTTTGTGGTGGACAGCACGAACGGCCGTATACAGGAGCTCTCTCCACAGGGCAATATGTCGCTCAATGGGAAGGGCCGCTAGGAGGATTTAGTTTCACCAGCAAGATCGCGCTGGACGGTCACGGGAACATGTACGTCTCTAACGGGAGCCAAGTCGTGAAGCTGGTCGTCAGGTAAGCCTCAGCCAACCCTGTCCCTCGGGGATTTACATACAGGCCAATCATCGAACAGTCTCCATAGCGAGGTGCTGTGGCCTGTCCGGGCCGGCTCGCCCCGGCATTGGGCGGTTTGACCAACTCAGGTGCCAGATCTAGCATGGTGATGTGCAACCCCAGGCGGCCATCCGGTTCAGACCAACCGGCACGCAGGTCGGCCGGCGGACAGCCGTGGGCGGTCTCGTTTTGCTTCTCCTAGTAGTGCTGCTTGCACTACTGGCTTTCTCTTCCGCGCCCCTTAAATTCATCGAAGCGGGACGACTATCTGTAGTGGCTGGTCCGCAGGGTACCGTGACTTATCGAGTCACATTGCACAACCAGGGCATCATTCCGATTCAGGTAACTGGGGTTGGGCCGGTTCCGGGACAGCCTCTCACGCCGGTCGAGGTCCAGGTCATGCCCGATGAGGGCGATGCTTCCGCTGAGCCATTCCGTCCCTTTACGCTGACCCCTTTTGAGAGCGTCTACCTGGTCGTGACGAGCCCGACGGTCTGTGGGGCCGAACAGGATTCTCTACGTCTCCGATACTCGATATTGGGTAGCAGCCGGGCGAGTGATCTCTCGTTTCCCGGCCCAGTCACGGTCGAAAGGTTCAGATGCCCTTAGATGCGGAGCCGCGTGTCTGCGCCGACGGTGCGCGGCGACATTGCACGCGCGTAGATAGGTTGTTGCTCTAGGTCGTCTCCTCAGCTCACCGCTCTCTTCACGAGCGCGCCGATCCTGGCCTCGTCGGTGGCAGTCAACTTCATCAGAGCGAAGGCGGTCGCCCACACGTTGCCATCGTCGAGATGCGCGGCGTCGTTGAATCCGAGGGTCGCGTACCTGGTCCTGAACTTCGTTGCAGGTTGGAAGAAGCAGATGATCTTGCCGTCCTTGGCATACGCGGGCATGCCGTACCAGAGTCTCGGCGAGAGGGCTGGCCCGCTGGCTTTGATAACCGCGTGGAGCCGCTTAGCCATGGCGCGGTCAGCGTCCTGCATCTCGGCGATCTTCGCGAGTACGGCGCTTTCCCCTTCCGCCTCGTCCGCGGCCGCCTTCGACTCTTTGACGCGCTCCTTAATCGCGGCTCGTTCCTGCGCCGTGAATGCCTCACGACTCGTTTTCGCGGTAGTGCTCTTGGTGGACTTCTTGGCAGCCATAGTGTTTGCAGAGCTCCTGCGGGCGGCGCCGAGCCGTGGCCCGACGTTACGGATCGGAGCCCTGTTTCTTACTTTAGTGGGTCGCCGTGCTGCGAGCGAACGAAATGAGCTCCGAGCGATCCGATCGATAAACTCCAAGAGCGGCGGCCGAGGAGCCCGTCGTCGAACTGCACGGGAAGTTCCGTGAAATCCGCTGGGTCTTTTAGGGAGTTTCGGAGATGAAGTGGGTCACCCGAAGGAATGCAAATGTCGACCGGATTGCCTGTCCGTGGCTGATCAAGCGCTTCATCGACCACGATGCCGAATTCCTCTTTGTCTCGGCAGACGCGGTCTCCGCGGTGGCTCAGCGAGAGGGCGCCATCCCCTACGACGTCCCGGGCGTTGAGCTGGGGCATGTTGACGGACGGTGTAGCTTCGAGTCGATCATGGTGAAGTACAAACTCACAGATCCTGCCCTGCGGAGGCTCGCCAAGATCGTGCACGGCGCAGATGTACCGGCGGACCTCAACGTCACCCCGGAATCGGCCGGCCTCCAGGCAATCGCCCACGGCTTCGCTCTCGCGCACGGCGACGAGGATCACGAAAAGATTCGCCTGGAGACACCCTTGTACGACGCCCTCTATACCTGGTGCCAAGAGCAGGTGAGGCGAGGCTAGTCCGATGACTTCCAGGTCAACGATCCGTCTTAGAGGTAAACGACTCCGGAGGGAGGTTGCATGAACACACCAATGACGGCGAAAACGGAAACACTGAACGTGCCCGGCGCGAGCATCTATTACGAAGTTCGCGGATCGGGTCCAGTGCTGCTGATGATGCCCGGCGGACCAGCGGATGCTGGGGCCTTCCGCCGAATCGCCGCAGACCTCGAGGATGATTTCACTGTCGTCACCTATGATCCACGCGGCCTATCTCGCAGCACCCTCGATGCCCCAGTCAATGACGAGCGGATCGTGGAGATCTTTGCCGACGATGTCCACCGGCTGCTGGCGGCGATCACAAAAGAGCCGGCCTTCGTCTTTGCCAGCAGTGGTGGCGCCGTCATCGCCCTCGAGCTGGTTGCCCAACATCCGGAGCAGGTCCGCACGTTGGTGGCCCACGAGCCGCCTGCGGCGGTGCTGCTGCCCGATCCTGCGCGCGAGCGAGCAGCCATGGAAGAGATCGTGCAAACCTACCGCACCGCCGGAATCGGGCCGGCCATGCAGAAGTTCATGGTTCAGACGCGCATCCGCAGCGGGCCGCCACCGCCCCCGCCGGGCGAGCCGACGCCAGAGATGCGCGAGGGGATGGCGCGCATGCAGCGGAACATGAATTTTTGGCTGGGGCACTACTTCCTGGCGATTGCAGCCTACGAACCCGACTTTGACGCGTTGAAGGCCGGTCCAGCCCGCATCGTCGCGGGCGTCGGAGAGGCCTCGCGCGGTGAGCTGGCGAATGAAGGTGGGCTCAGTTTGGCAAAGAAGCTTGGCACGGAAGCGGCGGTGTTTCCCGGCGCACATGGAGGCTTCGAGAGCGATTCCGCCGAATTCGCGGCCAGGCTACGCGAGGTGTTCGAAAGCTAACGGCATCTCCGAGCCCGCTGTTTGACCCCGAGATGCGGCTGGAGGTTGGGGCGCTGACCAAGGGTGAGGCCGTTTTCTTCGCCGCCGACTGCGCCGAGCGGGTCTTGCCTATCTTCGAACGTGCCTATCCGACCGATGACCGTCCCAGCAAGGCCATCGAGGCGGCGCGCTCGGGTGCTTCGGTTGGCTCGGTCCGCGCCACCGCGCTTGCTGCTCAGGCCGCCGCTCGCGTTGCGCTCGCGGACGGACAGATCGCCGCTGCCCATGCCGCCCGGGCCGCCGGACACGGCGCCGCCACGATCCACGTCGCTATGCATGCTGCGGCCGCCGCGGCTTACGCCGCCCGTGCCGCGACCGGTGCTGGAGAGCGCACCTGGCAACTCAGACGACTTCGTTCATCACCCGGCATAAGGCCGGTCCCATCGAACTAGACTCAGGAGGCACAAAGGAGAGGAACATGCTCAAGGCAAAGGCGGCGTTCAGCGGGTTTTCGGTCGATGACATCACGAAGGCAAAGGCGTTCTACACCGAAACCCTTGGTCTAAAAGTCGATCCGGATGGCGTAGGGGTGAGGCTGCATCTTCCCGGCGGTGGGACAGTCTTTGCCTATTCGAAAAAAGATCACCAGCCGGCGACCTTCACCATTTTGAACTTCGTGGTAGACGACATCGATGCCGCGGTCGACGAGTTGACAGGTCGCGGCGTGCAGTTCGAGCACTACGAGAATGAGCCAAAGACGGATAAGAAAGGCATCCTGCGAGGCCGAGCGCAGAATCGGGGTCCGGATATCGCCTGGTTCAAGGACCCCGCGGGCAACTTTCTGTCCGTGATCCAAAACGGCAATTGAGAGAAGCAACATGACGGACGACATCCGCGGACTCAAAGGCCGGATCGTGACGTTCCAGCTCCAGCCGGACGCGCCCGGCGCGCCGTCAGTCACGGGTCGCGTCCTCGGAATGATCGAGGCGGCCGACGGGCTCGTGGTCACGGTTGAGCCGACAGGTGCCCCGGGAAAGCGACTCACGGTGCACCACCAGCACATCGTTTCCGCGACGCCTGCGTAGGTCGGCCATCATCGGACGCTCAGGAGGAAACGTTATGGATTGGAAGATTGAACTGGTCGCCGTGCCGGTGTCGGCCGTCGACAGGGCCAAGGCTTTTTATGTCGACAAGGTTGGCTTCAACGCTGATCACGATCAACAAGTGAACGAGAATTTGCGGTTCGTGCAGCTAACGCCACCGGGGTCGGCGTGCTCGATCTATATCGGCACCGGACTGACCAACATGAAGCCGGGTTCGATCGAGGGTCTGCAGATGGTGGTGCCGGACATCGAGAAGGCGCATGAGCAGCTTGCCGAGCGCGGTGTCGCGGTTAGTGGAATCCAGGACTTGTCGTGGGGCAGGTTCGTCTACTTCAGCGATCCCGACGGTAATAAGTGGCCGGTACAAGAGCTGCCAAAGCGCAACTAAGGGCCGAATCCGTGCCGAAGAAGCAGCCTTTTGCCGAAGCCGTGCGGCGGGTCGTCCGCGACGTCCGGCGGGGGGAGGTGGTCAGCTACGGCGAGGTCGCCCGCCGAGCCGGCTACCCGCGGGCGGCACGGGCGGTTGGCAACGTGCTCGCGGTCACACACGGGTTACCCTGGTGGCGGGTCGTTCGGGCCAACGGACACCTGGCGGCCCAGAGCCGGGTCGAGCAGGCACGCCGGCTGCGCCAAGAGGGGATTACTGTACGGGACGGCGCTGTCAAGCTCCAAATAGGCACAAGAAAGCCCACAGTACGGCGCCCGGCTTAACACGGGTTAACTGAACGTTGACTTAGAGCTGCTCGGGCGATATCGTGTTTGGGAATCAACCCACAAGGGAGGGAATGCTTGATCAAGCCGCATCGTTTACGCGTGCTCGCCGCGTTCGGACCCGCGCTCCTCGCCGTCGGCGCCGTCGCCGCTTCCGCCTCGAGCGCCTTCGCCTCGACGGCAACGGCTCAGCCTGAGGGGCAGGCGCTCTTCACCACCCAGGGCGGCGTCGCTCTGCAGTTCCTGGCTGGCGCCACGACCATCCCGCACTGGACCTTCCAGTACACCGACCCCGAAAACCACGTGACCTATCCGATCACCATGGTTGGTACCGACCCCAGGGTCGGAGGCTCAACCACCGTCCACACTGTGATCATCCCGCTCAAGATGAACTTCGTGGCGGCCGGGCAGGACCCGTCCAGCCTGGTCAACCAGGGCTATCCAGGGTTTCAGCCCCAGTTCGTCAACCATACCTTCGACGGCACAACCAAGCTAGCCCAAACGGAGGCTTCGCCAGTCTTCGCCGACAACGGTTATCCCACCGATCTCGGTGGTGACACCGGCCAACTTGGCGATGTCTACATGCGTGCCCAATTCAATAAGAGAGCTTCCGACTACCACGTCAAGTTGGACTACAGCGTTGCCCCGACCCAGACCCTTAACGTCCCGGCGACCAAGGGCATCGCTTACGAGCGCCCAGTGTCGCAATGGCGCCGGACACACCAACCTCCTCTGCAGACGACCGCGGATTACACCGGGCTCGCGGAAGTCACCTGGTTCTCGACCCAGCTGCAGAGCCTGATGGGCTCGCTGCAGATTTCACCCACCACGGTGCCGATCTTCCTGACCGACAACGTGCTCCTCTACATCAAGGGCACCAGCCTCGGCTATCAGAACTGCTGTATCCTCGGCTACCACGGTGCTTCGATGCCGATCGGCCATGGCACCGGGACGATCAACGGCCAGGGCAGGCAGGGCGTGCAGACCTTCATGTACACGGCGTACGTGACCCCGGGAACCTACTCCGGATTCCTGTCTGACTACACCGGCAGTCGGACAGCTCCGAGGCCGACGCGCGGTCTGTCGGATATCCACGCCCTCAGCCATGAGGTTTCGGAGTTCCTGGACGACCCATTCACCAATAATGCGGTCCAGCCGTGGATCGTGGCCTCCGCGCCGCAGTACGGCTGCACGCGCGTGCTCGAGGTTGGCGATCCAGTGGTCGGCGTCTGGTTCGGGTTGAATGGCAACAACCTTGATGCCCGCAACAGCGGCCTGTGGCACCCAGAGGATGAGGTCTTCGCCCAATGGTTCGGGCGCGGCGGTATCGAGACCGCGCTTACAACGTCCACATGGAACGGATCGTCCTGGGACGGTCGCTTCACCTTCATGGGTCCACGGACGACGTCGATTCTTGTACCTGTAAACGGCGTCCCCACTGCAATCTACGCCGCGTTCTCGGTCTACGCGCAGCACTGCTAGATGTAGCTAAGTACGCAAAGAGGCCGGGCCGGCGCCCGGCCTCTTCAGTCAAACAAAGGGAGGGAAGGCTTGACCAGTCTGCATCGTATACGGCCGCTCAACGCGTCTCGAGGGATAAGTCGATCGTCGCGGGTTCTCGTCCTGGTGGCGGCCGTCGCGGCCGCACTCAGTTCGATCGGCGCATATGGGGCCCCGTTGGCGGCGGCCAACGTTCGGGTCACCAATGACGCCGATACCACCTATCTAAGCGCCGATCAACTTGCCGGTGGCACCTACACCGACCCGGTGCTCCTGCGCTGCGGGCATGACCGCCGGATGCAGAACGAGCCCACGATCGCGCTGGATCCTCGCGATCCGAGGGTTCGGACGTCCGGAAGCAACGACTACTGCACCGTCCCGACTGCCGGAGACGCCTGGGCCGGGTTCTATCGCAGCAGCGATAGTGGAGCGCAGTGGGCCGACTCCCTGCTCCCCGGTTACGC
>Ga0307479_10000951_pt1 | contig 26125 bp, 20 predicted proteins | sample atmos_gasesECM4C_FD_203743 | JGI IMG/M metagenome (GOLD analysis project Ga0307479, IMG submission 203743) | Hardwood forest soil microbial communities from Morgan-Monroe State Forest, Indiana, United States - atmos_gasesECM4C_515 | ecosystem: Environmental > Terrestrial > Soil > Temperate... | reverse complement strand
GTGTGGAGCAGCAGTTGAACGCCATGCTTTCGCTGGTAATGCCGCAGCATGGCTGGCATCCGGTGGTGGTTCGAACGGTGGCATCGGAGAATCGTGGCATTGACGGGCTTGCAGAAACGGTTGCTAAATTTCGCGAGCATTTCGCATCGCGACCAGAGCGGCAGAAAAAACATGTCGAGCACTGGAAAAAACGCCTCCTGGAACTGTTGGAGTCGCGCTTGCTGGAAAGCGCAATTGGCGGAGCAACTGGCGAAGCCCAGCTTGAGAAATTGGCCTACGAAGTTGCAGAGCGCCGCAAAGATCCGTTTACGGCCGTCAGCGAAATTCTCATTAGGAGCGGCCTGGGCGGCCGGGGCCAAGCCTGATGCATTTTGGAGAAATAGAAGTTTTGCCGGTGTTCGGCGGAAACTTTTATCTCGATGGCGGCGCGATGTTTGGTGTCGTTCCGAAGACGTTGTGGGAAAAGAGAGCGCCCGCGGACGAACGCAATCGTATTCGCTTGGCTGCCAATTCGCTGCTGGTCCGAGCTGTAGGCAAAACTATTCTGGTAGAGACGGGCAACGGAACCAAGTGGGACCCTAAGCTGCGAGATATTTATGGCATTCAGGAAGGCGACCCGTTAATTGATTCGCTCGCACGGGCAGGCGTGGCTGCAGAGAAAGTCGAAATGGTCATCAACACGCACCTGCATTTTGATCACGCCGGTGGAAATACTCGGATGGTCGACGGGCGCGATGTGTCAACTTTTCCGAACGCCCAATATGTCGTGCAACGCGCGGAACTGGAGCACGCGATGAATCCGACGGAACGTGACCGCGCCAGCTACTTCGCGGACAGATTTGTTCCTGTTACGGACGCGGGGCAATGGCGGCTTGTAGATGGCGATGTGGAAATTGTTCCTGGCATTTCGGTTGTGCGCATTCCGGGGCATAACGCGGATATCCAGGCGATAAAAATATCCGGGGGCAATCGCGCGGTGATTTTTGTGGCGGATATGCTGCCGACGCGACATCACCTGCCGCTAGCGTGGATGCCGGGTTACGATCTGTACCCTTTGCAAACACTGGAAACGAAACGCAAACGTATCGCGGAAATTGTAGCGCAAGGTTGGATTGTGGCGTTTGGGCACGATCCCGATTTTCCCGCGGCCACCTTGCACGACCGCAATGGCAAAATCGAATTTGAACCTGTCGATCTACGCAAATAATTTCAGGGAGAACGTTGCATGGCGGTAGCAAAACGGAAGAACTCGTCTGGTGCGAAGGGATCAACAACCGCTCCGCGAGCGAGCATCGGCATTATCGGCGGGAGCGGACTTTATTCCATGGCGGGGATAACCAGCCCGCGCGAGGTTAAAGTTAGAACTCCATTTGGCGAACCTTCCGAGGCCATTGTGCTGGGAACGCTGGAAGGTAAGCGGGTGGCATTCCTGGCGCGTCACGGCCGCGGACACCGGATTCTGCCCGGAGAAATTAATTATCGCGCCAACATCTACGCCATGAAGTTGCTGGGCGTTGAGCGCATCATTTCCGTGAGCGCCGTCGGTTCCTTGCAGGAAGATTTGCGGCCGGGAGAATTTCTGGTGCCCGATCAATTCGTGGACCGCGCGCGGCAGCGGGTGTCCACATTTTTCGGCGAAGGACTTGTGGCGCATGTGTCCTTCGCGCATCCTACTTGCGCGCAACTGTCGGCCGCGCTGGCCGATGCCAGCGTGCATTTGGGTGTAAAGGTGCATCGCCGCGGAACGTACGTTTGCATGGAAGGGCCGCAATTTTCCACGCTCGCGGAAGCCAACATGCATCGCCAGTTGCACTTTGAAGTGGTGGGCATGACCAACGCCACTGAAGCAAAACTCGCTCGTGAAGCGGAGCTCTGTTACTCCACGATTGCGATGATCACCGATTATGATTGCTGGCATCCAGAACACGAATCCGTGACGGCTTCGCAAATCATTGCGACGCTGAACCAGAATGCCGAAAATGCCCAGCGCGTTTTGCGTGAAGCGGTGCGCGCGTTGCCCGCAGACCGCTCGTGCAAGTGTGGAGCGGCGCTGAAACACGCATTGGTCACGGATATGAAGCTGGTTCCCCCGGCTACCAAAAGGCGCCTGGCCGCCATACTCGCCAAATATATCTAGGAGAAAACTGTGTCCCTACTGGTCGTCGGTTCGGTGGCATTCGATTGTCTGGAAAGCCCGTACGGAAAAGTGGAGCGCGCGCTGGGCGGGGCCGCTACGTATTTTGCGGTGGCGGCTAGTCACTTCACGCATGTAAACCTGGTGGGCATCGTTGGTGATGATTTCACTTCGAGGGATGCAGAAATATTTCGTGGGCGGACCATTGACATCGAAGGATTAGAGAGGGCGGCGGGCAAAACTTTCTTCTGGTCTGGGCGCTACTCCGAGAATCTAAACGAGCGCATCACGCTGGCGACGGATTTAAACGTGTTCGCCGACTTTAAGCCGAAGCTGCCGGAAAAATACCGGAAGTCCAAACACGTTTTCCTCGCGAATATCGCTCCCGATCTGCAGCGTGACGTGCTTCAGCAAGTCACCAAGAGGCCCAAAATTGTGGCTCTGGACACCATGAACTACTGGATCGAGCGCACCAATGCGGAACTGCGCGAAACGTTGAAGCATGTAGATATTTTGATGATCAACGATTTTGAAACGCGGCAACTCTCGAGCGAACACAATTTGCTGCGCGCGGCCAAGCACATTTTCAAAATGGGCCCGAGCACGTTGGTGGTAAAGCGCGGCGAATACGGAGCCATGATGGTCGATAAACGAGGCGTATTTTGCGTTCCGGCGTTTCCGCTGGAAGAGCCGCATGATCCTACCGGGGCTGGGGATAGTTTCGCCGGCGGATTTATGGGCTATCTTGCTGGCGCTGACCAAAGAAATGACGCAGCCCTGCGGCGCGCGATGGTATACGGCTCGGTGTTAGGCAGCTTCGCGGTAGAAAAATTTGGGTTGGACAGATTGCGTTCGCTCAAACGCAGCGAGATACACGCCAGGGCACGGCATTTCGCGAAATTAACCCAATTCTCGCTGTAGACTGTAGACTTTCTCAAGATTCGCTCGGGACGCCAGCGAAAAGCATGATTCCTCTCAACGACATGATCGCGCGCTTGCTGTGGGCTGCTCTGCTGGGCTCAGTGATTGGTACTGAGCGCGCCTTTCACCGTCGCCCGGCCGGCTTACGCACTGGTTTGTGTGTGGCTGTGGGCGCGGCTTTTTTCACCATTCTCTCCATAGAAATCGCGCGCCGCACGGGCGATGCCAGCACCACGCGCATTGCTTCCAACATTGTTCAAGGAATCGGTTTTCTTGGGGCCGGCGTTATTTTGCGCGATCGCGGCGGGGTGACCGGTCTGACCACTGCAGCCACAATTTTTGCGGTGGCCGCGATGGGCATGGGCGCCGGCGCTGGGTTGTTTCGCGCGTCGGGATTTGCGTGCGTGTTGGTGCTATTCGCGCTGGTATTCCTGCTGTACGTGGAAAACTGGATTGGATTGAAAGCTCGATACATGTTGTTTCGCATTTCGACCGATCCCAGTGTGGATTTGGTTTCCGAAGTTCACCAATGTTTCTCGAGCATGGGTATTGCGCTGGATAATTTCCAAGTGTCCATGGCCGGGCAGAAAAATCTGATTCAGTTTGAAGCGGACGTCAGTCATCGCAAGCAGGAACGAATCTTCGCGGCGTTGGCGCGGCCGAACGTGACCGTCGAGATGCTTCCGGTCGAGAGGCAGCCACAGGCATGACCGTTCGTTCTGGAGTGCCTATCACGCGCGAGTCGGCTTCGCAAAGTGAACGCGCCAGCGTGCGAAAACCCCGGGCTCTAACCAATCGCGGCGTGGTCGTGCCGTTTGCTCCCGCATCACCTGGCGAACCTACCAGAATCGCTGCAGGCATCGCGGAGTTAGCACGCCTGGGATGGCAGGTTGCGGAACGCGTTTCTACCGAGAATGACGGGTATTTTGCAGCGACGACTAGCGATCGCCGCGACGAGCTTGTCGGTGCGCTCGAACGCGACGACATCGAAGCGCTTGTAGGGACTCGCGGTGGTTACGGATCGAACTACCTGCTTGACGACCTGCATATTTCGGCGCCCGCAAGCCCTAAAATTATTTTAGGTTTCAGCGACCTGACCTCATTGCAGATTTATTTGTGGCAGCGATTTCGGTGGATCACCTTTTACGGGCCGATGCTGGCTGCGGGCCTGGACGCCGGCCCTGGCGCACGCGACGGATATGACAAAAAATCGTTGCTGGCGGCGTTACAAAATATTGAAACCGGCTGGACGCTGGATCTGCAGGGCGAAGCTTTGCAACCCGGGGAAGCGCACGGCCGAGTGCTAGGCGGGTGCTTGACTCTTGTGGAAACGGCCATCGGAACGCAGTGGGATTTGGAAACCGATGATGCGATTCTGGTTTTGGAAGATCGCGGAATGAAACCGTGGCAGGTGGATCGCTCTTTGATGCATCTGAAACAAGCCGGCAAATTCGCGAACGTTCGTGGAATTGTACTGGGCGATTTTCCAGAATGCGAAGCGCCGATGGCAGGAAGCGCTACGGTGCGCGACGTGTGCCAAAGAATGCTGACAGTGCTCGGCATCCCGATTATTTTTGGAGCGCCCATTGGTCACACCATGCGTCCAATGTTAACGCTGCCGTTGGGAGTGAACGGCCGTTTGTCAGCCAAAGGAGCAGGCGTGCTGGAAATTCTTGAACCGGCGGTGGGGTCATGACGGGGTCCAAACACATCCACGTAATCGGAATCGGTGGCTCGGCGATGGCGCCGCTTGCGGGCATGTTGCGCGAGCGCGGCTTTCGCGTCACAGGTTCGGATTCGGGAGTTTATCCGCCTGCTTCCACGTTGCTCGAAAGCCTGGGGATCTCCTTCTTTCATTCGTTTGACGCTGCGAATCTGACGCCTGCTCCCGACCTGGTGATTGTCGGGAATATCATTGCGAGGGGCAATCCGGAATTGGAGGAAGTCCTTGACCGCAAAATTACTTACCGTTCCATGCCGGAAATTCTTGAAGAAGTATTTTTGCCCGGTCGACATTCAATAGTGGTCAGCGGTACCCACGGGAAAACCACCACTACAGCCATGCTGGCGTGGATTTTCCAGACGGCGGGCAAGATTCCGGATTTCCTGGTGGGCGGAGTCGCGGAGAATTTTGGCAAAAGCTACGGCCTTGGCGGCGGTGAAGAATTTATTCTGGAAGGTGATGAATACGAAACCGCTTTTTGGGATCGCGGGCCTAAATTTTTTCACTATCACCCGGACGATCTGATCATCACGTCGTTGGAATACGATCACGCGGATATTTACCCAGACTTCGAGACTTACGAGTTGGCATTTCGGAGGCTGGTGAACCTCGTGCCGCGGCGGGGCCGAGCTGTGATCTGGGGCGATACTGCGGAGTCGGGGCCGGCTCTGCTGCGTGCGGCACAGAAAGCTTTATGCCAGGTGGAAACTTACGGATTTTCCGATGGCAACGATTGGATTGCCAGCAACGTCGCGATTGAAAAAAAAGGCGTGCGTTTCGTCGTGACGCATCTCGGCCAACGCTTTGGGGAATTTGTGCTGGCGGCTACCGGCCGGCACAACGTGTTGAATGCGCTTGCGGCCATCGTTGTGGCGCAGGGCAGAGGAATCAGTGCAGAAGCTATTGGAAAGGCGCTAAAAACTTTTCGCAGCGTGAAGCGGCGCATGGATGTGAAGGGAGAATTCGGCGGCATTTTGCTAGTCGATGATTTCGCTCATCATCCCACCGCGGTAAGAGCCACCATCGAAGCAGCGCGCGCGCGTTGGCCGGGGCGCCGCCTGTGGGGCATTCTTGAGCCCCGTTCCAATTCCATGCGGCGAAAAGTTTTTCAGGAAACCTTGCCGCAGTCGCTGGCGTTGGCGGATCGCGTGGTTCTTGGCGGCGTGTTTCGTTCACAACAGCTGGGCGATGACAACCGCCTCGATCCCGAGACGGTGGCGAAAAGCATCCGCTCGCTTGGAAAAGATGCGCGTGTTTTTAACAGCAGTGATGAAATCGCCGGGGTGTTAGGCGCCGAGGCCGAGCCGGGCGACCTGTTGCTGGTGATGTCCAACGGCAGCTTTGATGGATTGTGCGAAAAATTAATCAAGAAGCTCGGCGAAGAAGTTCGCGTGCCATCCGGGGCCACCAGCAGGTGATTGGTTTTCGTTTCCGTGAAGCACGATTCTTGCGATGCTTAATAGTTTTGCTCGGCTTTTGTTCTTGCACCCCTCTGCTAGCCACCATTCGCTATGACGTTTCTCTGGCCCACCCTGAGCAGCACCTGTTTCACGTCACGATGACCATTCCGGATGTAAACGATCAAGTTAAGATTCAGCTCCCTGCTTGGAATGCTCTTTATCAGATTCGCGACTTTAGTTCTCATGTTCAGAAGGTGGAAGTTCGGCAAGGTCCGGCTCAACCTGCTTCTCGCTCGGCAATCGACACCGCGCCATCCCTAGAAAAAATCGACAGGCAAACCTGGCGCATCACTGGACATGGAACGGTGCTGGTGCGGTACGCAATTTTCTGGGACGATCCCGGACCTTTTGCCACGCAACTGAATCGCGAGCATGCCTTCATCAATCCCGCGATGATCCTGATGTACGTGCCGGAGCGAAGATCTGAGCAGGTGCAACTTGCGTTTGGCGACATCCCAGAAACCTGGCAGGGAACAGGACCCGGAATTCAAGGTTCGGAATCCATGGGCATCGCACGTACATTTTCTTCGCAATTCGCCGGCTACGATGCGCTTGCCGACGCCCCAATCGAATTAGGGAAATTCGAAGAGTTTCAGCTTCCAGGGATTAGCCCTGAAATCTGGGTAATCATTCACGGCGATAATTACAAAAAGAAGCAAGTTGAAGCTGAGCTGAAGCGCATTTGCGAGTACGAAATAAAGTTGATGGGCAAGGCGCCTTACCCGCGCTACACATTTGTCTTACATATCGGCAAAGGCGCGGGGGGCGCAGGCGGTGGAATGGAACACGCCGACGGCACTGCCATCTTCGTACCGTCTGCTGACTCACTACCCGGTGTGGCCGCGCATGAATTTTTTCATTTGTGGAACGTAAAGCGAATCCGCCCCGCCACCTTGTACCCTGTCGACTATACGAAAGAGCAATACACGCGCGCGCTGTGGTTCGCTGAGGGGGTCACGAACACTTACGCGTCGTATACTTTGGAGCGATCCGGCCTCTGGAGCAAGCAGCAGCTGTACCACGATCTCAGCGAGCAGATCACCGAACTGGAAGCGCGCCCCGCCAATCGCTGGCAAAGCGCGGAACAATCCAGCCTGGACGCCTGGCTTGAGAAATATCCCTTGTACGAAAATCCGGAATATAGCGTCTCGTATTACACCAAGGGGCAAATCCTGGGCGTGCTTCTGGATATTTTGATTCGTGACCGCAGCGACAATCAGAAAAGCCTTGATGACGTGCTGCGCCAAATGAACACCGATTTTGGCGTGCCCGGGAAGCCGTATCGCGACAGCCTGGACGTGCAATTGACCGCCGAGAAAGTTGCGGGCGGCTCGTACGACGATTTCTTTAAACGTTACGTCGCTGGTGCCAATCCCTTGCCGTACCAGGCCATCTTTGCGCTGGCCGGTTTGGAATTGCGCCAAACCACTCGGCAACGTGCGGCGTTGGGTTTCACAGCCGACAGCGCTCCCAAAGGGCCGCTCGCGGTTCGCACCGTGGACGCCAACAGTTCGGCAGCGGAAGCGGGGCTGCAAAGCGGCGACCTGATTTTAAAATGGAATGACGGAGAACCGCCGCGGCGAATTACAGATTGGCTGCGCCAACACAAAGCCGGGGACCTGCTGCATCTTGTCATTCGGCGGGAAGATACCGAACTGAAAATTGATTTTCGTCTCGGGGAAACCACGGAGACTTTTTATGAGCTTGCCGAAGATTCTCGCGCTGGAGAAAAGGCGCGCCACATCCGCGAAGGATTGCTTCATGGAGCTACGGATGCGGCGACCCTCCACGCAGCGAATTAACCAACGCTGATGCGCTCGCGCCGGAACTCCACGGCCGAATTCCAAGCAGCGCCGACCTTGGATCAAGACTGAACTTCAAGACCCAGGTTCAAAACTCAACTGCGAACCTGGGGCACCCCGCTAGTTCGCGGTGGGGCGGGGGGAGGCGTGGAGGAGTGGGGCGTGGGAGGGCTCGGGTTGTGAAAGCACAGCCGCGGGGCGGTTCTTGTGGCGCTTGTGGTCAAGCGCGGCGCCGATGAAGGCGGCGAAGAGCGGATGCGGCTCGAGGGGCTTGGATTTAAATTCGGGGTGAAACTGGCAGCCCAGGAACCATGGATGATCGGGGGCTTCGATAATTTCGACGTAGTTTTCGTCGGGAGTGCGGCCGGTGATGCGCAAGCCGGCGCCGAGTAAAGTTTTTTCGTAGTCGCGATTGAATTCGTAGCGATGGCGGTGACGCTCGCTGATTTCTGTTTTGCCGTAAGCCTGGTGGGCCAGAGATCCCGGCTCGAGTTTGCAGGGCCAAGCGCCCAGGCGCATCGTGCCACCCATTTCGTCGACGCCGAGAAGTTCGCGCAATTTGTAAATTACGCGGTGAGGGGTTTGCGGGTCAAACTCGGTGCTGTCGGCCTGTTTGAGGCCCGCCATGTCGCGGGCGTATTCAATGGTGGCGCATTGCATGCCGAGACAAATGCCGAAGAAGGGGACTTTGTTTTCGCGGGCGTATTGAATCGTGTGCACCATTCCCTGAATGCCACGCTTGCCGAATCCGCCGGGGACGAGGATGCCGTCGTAGCCGCGCAAGCGTCCCGCTGCGGTTTCCGGGGAATCGATTTCTTCCGCTTCAATCCATTCGAGAACGGTTTTCTGTTGGTGCGCCAAGCCGCCGTGGAGCAAGGCCTCGCGCAAACTTTTATAGGCGTCTTCGAGCTGCACGTATTTTCCGACTACCGCAATGCGCACTTCGCCGGCGGGATGATGCAAGCGGTGAACGAGATCGAGCCACGGCTGCATGTTGGCGGGCTTTTCCACGAGTTTGAGGTGGCGAAGAATTTGTGTGTCGAGGCCTTCACGGGCCAATTCAACGGGGACTGCGTAGATGGTGTCGACGTCCTGCATGGAAATTACGCAGGATTCGGCTACGTTGCAGAACAGCGCGATTTTCTTTTTTAAATCTTCGGGGATGTAGCGGTCGCTGCGGCAAAGCAAAACGTCGGGCTGAATTCCGATGCCGAGCATTTCTTTGACGCTGTGCTGGGTGGGCTTCGTTTTCAGTTCGCCGGCCGCAGCGATGTATGGAACGAGAGTTACGTGCACAAACAAAGTATTTTCAGCGCCAAGTTCAAGGCGCATCTGGCGGATGGCTTCGAGGAAGGGAAGCGACTCGATGTCACCGACGGTGCCGCCAATTTCGACGATGACCACGTCAACGCCTTCGGAAACTTTTCGGATGGTAGCTTTGATTTCGTCGGTAACGTGAGGGATGACCTGCACGGTCTTACCGAGATAATCGCCGCGGCGTTCTTTGGTGAGGATGGTTTCGTAAATGCGGCCGGTGGTCCAGTTATTGTCGCGGGAAAGCTTGGCGTGGGTGAAGCGCTCGTAGTGGCCCAGGTCGAGATCGGTTTCGGCGCCGTCTTCGGTGACGAAGACTTCGCCGTGCTGGAAGGGGCTCATGGTGCCGGGATCGACGTTGAGGTACGGATCGCACTTTTGCAGGGTGACTTGGAAACCGCGACTTTCGAGGAGACAGCCGATGGAGGAGGCAGCTACGCCTTTTCCCAGTGAGGAAACAACACCGCCGGTAACAAAAATATATTTTGGCGCCATCCGTGATGGACCGCGAACTGAATCGCGGACTTATCCGCCCTCCGCAGGTGACGTACAAGGAATTATGGATGCTGGGGGAAAAAGAGTCAAACGGGAAGATGCACGGAAAATCGAATTGGCGTGAGCGGGAAATTCAATTTTTGAGTGGAACTTTCGGAGGAGCGGAGCGGAAGTATGTGATGTGCGGCTAAAAAGCGTCGCGCGACGGATGGGGTTTGCGGCGGCTGGCTGGTGAATTGATGCGTGTATTGAATTTTATCTGCAACTTTATTTTTTCTGCGGTGTTTTTCTCACTGGGGCTGGGTGTGTATCAGGTGTGGTTTTCGTCCTGCGTGACGGGGCGGCCTGAGCTCTGGCGCTTGTTTGTAAAAAGTTAACTCATTTCTTAGGTTCGCTCACAGCCATTTTGGGAGAAAGCCCATCTAATGGGTGGGATTTGTGTTCGGAAAACTTATTTGTGTTCGGAAACTGCAAGATCCAGGTTCATACCTCAACTGCGAACCTGGGGCACCCCCGGGTGGTTGATTGGTGGAGACGAATGAAAATACATAAGTGGATGACTGCGAGTGCGTTTGCTGCGTACGGCGTTCTGGCATTGAGTGGTGTTGGGTGGGGGCAACAGATTCAGCTGAGCGCTGGTCATCGCAGCGGGGCTGCTTATGACGTAGCGCGCGAGAGCGTGATCAGCGGGAAAATTGTGCAGTACAGTTCGGCGTCGACGACGCCTCCGCTGGGCGCGCACATATCCTTGAAGACTGCGTCCGGCACGCTGGAGGTGCATGCCGGTAACGCGAAAGTGATCCAAGCGAGCAATATTTCTCTGCAGGCTGGGGATTCGGTGAGCATCACGGGCGAGAATGTGCCGTTCGGCAATAGAAATGTTTTTGTGGCGCGCGTAATACAGAAGGGTACGCAATCGGTGACAGTGCGCTCGAAAAACGGTGTGCCGTTATTGCCTACCACGGTTGGCGCGAATGGGAAGATTGTTACGCCGGCGGGTGCGCGATGAAACTCTGCGCGACCAAAACGGCCGGGATGAAAATGCTCGCGATGAGAATTTGCTCGATGAAGCGGATTTTTCTGATTGGGACTGCAGTGTTGGGCTCGTATGCGGCAGCATGCGGCGGAGGGAATGGGACATTTACCCCTACGCCGACGCCCACGCCAACGCCGCAGGGCACATATTCGATGGCGAGCTTGAACGGCACATATGCCTTCTCGATGAGCGGGACGGATAATACGCAGGGGCTGTCAATCTCGCGGATCGGCAGCTTTCACGCCGACGGCCAGGGCAACATCACCATGGCGATTGAAGATGTGAATGATGGCGGGTCGTTCAGCACATTTAATTTCACGGCGGCTCCAGCTTCGAAATATACGATGAGTTCCGATGGGAGGGGCGTGCTCACGTTGAGCCATCCGGACGTAGTGAATCCCAGCACCGCCGATAATTTTACGTTCAGCATTGTGCTGGATTCGACTTCCAGCGGCTTGATGATTGAGACGGACGGCTCGTCCACGATGAGTGGAAACTTCCGGCTGCAGAGCATCAGCAGCACGTTCGCGACCGCGTATGCGTTTGATGTTACCGGCGTGGATTTAGGGAACGGAGCTTCGGCCTCATTTATCGGGCAATTCACTACTAACGGGGTTAGCGGAGTGACGGGCGGAGAGATGGATTTGAACGACGGCGCTTCTCCCTCCGGAGCCACTACGCTGCAACCGGGGACGATCACGCTGGATGCGACGAACTTCAGCAATTTTGGGCGCGGAACATTGACGCTCAACACGACACTGAACAGCCAGGTGCTTAATCTGAGTTACGTTTTCTATGTTGTGGATGGCAGCCACCTGGTGCTGGTAGAGAACGATACGGTGGCGGCAACTTCAGGTTCGGCAACGGCACAAACGGCGGTGCCGACTACGGTGGCGGCATTCCCTGGAAGCTTTGTTTTTGCGGTTGGCGGTGCAGCGATCAGCCAGGGAGTGTTTGGCGGGCTGTCGCGCGCGGGGAGATTCACTTCAGACGCCAACGGGAACATTACGAATTTGAGCGTGGATGAAGATTTCAGTGGCGGGATAAATACGTTTCCGAAGAGCGGCGGATTCAGCAACGTCAGTTTGACGATCGACGCAGCGGGGACCGGGCGGGGGACGCTGACCTTCACGGATGTGACCAGGAACCAGACTTTCCAATACGTTTTTTATATGGCTTCCGCTACGCAAGGTTTTATTCAGGACGATTCGGCCAACGTGGTTGCGGATGGGTCCATCACGGCGCAGAGTAGCACGTTCACCGCGGCTTCGATGGCGGGGAGCTACGCGATCAACTGGAGTGGCGTGAATTTAGCCAATGGATTTGAAGAGGATTTTGTTGGCGTGATTCCGGTGTCCAGCACTGCTTCTAATAACATTTCCCGCGGCGTGCTGGACTTTACGGAGTTGGGTGATGGGAAAATATTCACGGGCATTCCGGTGAATGGGTTGCTGACGCTGCAAGGAGATGGAACGTTGGGCGGAGCGCAGGGAAATGCGCTGCAGTTGACTACTTCGCAGACGCCATCGACTACGTTTAATTTCCGGGCTTACGTGGTGAATACCAATACGATCATTTTTGTGGGTGTGGATAGCGGGCGGGTAGTGATCGGCACCACCGTACGGCAACAGTAGTTTGTTTTTTTGTAAGGGGGAATTTGCCGCTGGTCAGAGTTCCTGACCGGCGGCTTTTTTTTGTTTGTAAGAATCGCGGCCGGTGTATAGGCTCGCATCTGACGGCAGCACGCACGCTCGATCGCCTCGAATCATAAAGGGAAAAAGTACAACTACAGGCTGAAATGATGGAACGAATTGTAGAGGCGTCGCCGCGCTTTAAGGCCAGGATGGCCGGTGTCTGTCAACTGCTCGAAGCCCTGACGGCGACATTCGGCCAAGTAGTCATTCGTGACAAGCTGGTGGTCGCTGGAAATGCCGCGGCTACAGCGGCCAATATTCTGAGGCACGAGCCGTTATTTTGGTTAGGATTCGCACTCTCGCTTATCGGGGTGGCGTTTCACGTTGCATGGGCGGCTCTCATGTATGAGTTGCTCAAACCTGTGAACAGAAGCATCTCTTTAGTAGCGGCGTTCGTAATTCTAATGGGATGCGCTATGCAGACTCTTACCAGCTTCTTGTACCTGGCTCCTTTGTTGATCCTGCACAGTGGTAGCCCCTTGAGCGCATTTACGCTGGAACAGGTGCAGGCGCTGGCGCTCCTGTTTCTCAAATTGAATTCTTACTCGTTTAATGTCGACCTATTCTTCTTCGGATTATGGTGCGTGCTAACCGGCTACCTCATTTTTAGGTCCACGTTTCTGCCTCGAATTCTGGGAGTGTTTTTAGGGATCAGTGGTTTGGGTTATCTGACCTATCTGTACCCACCGCTCGCGTACCGTCTGTTTTTTCCGTACATCGCTGTCGCGTCGGCGCTCGGGGAAATACCGCTGGAGCTATGGCTCATCGTGATGGGAGTGAACGCGCAACGATGGAAGGTGCAGGCCAGCGTAGCGGTTGAGTGACGGCACGTCTGGATGTTTAGAGCGATCCAATTCGCGAGGATTATTGGAAGCGCTGGCGATGAGCGTTCGATCAGTCTCTGAGTTTGCCCGCTAACACGGTAACGGAGGCCTTGGGGAGCGTGTACCTTGTGCTTGGATTGGCGGTGATGGTTAAGCGGGCTGCTGGGCCATCAGGATCGGCCGTGCCTCCATCGATGTTGGAATGCCATTGATATTGTTCGCTGCCGAAAGTAACCATGCTGACGGGGCCGTGGAAATGGTTTTGCTTGGCTGCAAGTCCATCAAAGGCGATCTGCACGGAATGGGCATTTTGCTGATCTTTATTGACGATCATCAGGGACCATTGTTTGTCGGGGCGCAGAACGGCGTAGGCGGTCACCAAAGTGTTTCCGACGAGGTCGTGAATGTCGCTGGTAGCAGGGAAGACTTGATGCTCACCGCTGCCTGGCTGGACCCACTCAAGATTGATCAGTTGGGCGGCAAAGAATTGGGAATCAGGTTGCTTGATTTGAAAGTCGGGGGTGATCGTGAACATGCTGAAGGTGCCGGGAGAAGTTGCACCGCAACTGTGGGACAGCTGCTCGGGAGCGTAATGGAAATAGTAGACGGCCTTGCCGCCGGCTCCGAGGAAGGCTCCGATATAGTCGGCCCACCAGAGCGCGGCGAAGATGTCCACGAAGGATTCGTCGGCGCCGGAGGCGATGTTGGATTCGGTGATGAACATAGGAACGCCCGGCGGAAGACCGTCGTCACGCCACACTTGAAGAATGTGGGTTACCAGCTTTGCTTCGTCGTACAGGTCGCTCCATTTAATCAGGCAATTCTGCAAAGGATAGTGTTCGAAGGAAACGAAAGACAGATCGGCCAAATGCTGGTGGGATTTTAAGTAGTCGAAAAAGCGGCCCATCCAGGAAACTTTGCCTTGAGGGTCCGGCCATACCTGGATGTCTTCATTTACGCCTTCGAAGATCGGGCCTCCCAGCTTCAGTTTCGGATCGACGCGATGCAGGGCCGCAGCGAACTGGATATAGAGTTCGGCGTAGTCTTCGGGCAGGCAGTGTTTGCCATCGGGCTCCTCGCCCATCTCCACGTAGGAAATTGGATAGCCGCGTTTTTCGATGTAGGCGATTTCGGCGGCGGCATTTTCGGGAGTGTCGTACAGCATGGCGATGGGAATCATGGCCGGCAGTCCGCGGGTAATGCCGCTGGTGTAGAAAAGATCGAAGCCAACCTGATCGGCGCGATCGTTGATGACGGCCGCGGTATGCCAAGGATCGACGGAAGAGCAGATCGTGTTGGTTTGCGCGCGATCGGCGGTGTGATGAATGACATCGTGCAAACCGCTGTCGGTTAAAGTGCCGGCATACAGTTCGCAAATGGCGTAACCGACGCAGTTGCGCTTGTCGGCGGAGCCGTGGGTATCGCAGGTGTTGGAAGACTCGGTCATCCAGATGCGCAGGAACTGCGTGGCCACCGGCAAATGCGAAAGCATTAAAGTTACGGAGCCGCCTTTTCCATTGGTGACGTCGCCGTCTGAGAAAGTTACCCAACTGCCCTGAGCAGCGTGGCGAATGGGATCCGGGCCGGTAAAGTACTGCACCAGATATTTGCGGGCGTACGGGTCGGCCCAGTCGATGCGGATGGCGTTGATTTGTTGAATGGCGGCCAAGTCAATCACCACCCATTGCGGGTGCAGGGAATCGTCCTGACCGGTGAAGGCTTCGGTGAGATAGGGATTGCTCTTCCAATAGGTATTGGTGTCGCCGTCGGTGAGGCGGGAGTAGCTGTTGCCGTCGGGTTGAGAAAAACCTGCATGCGGCAGGGGATAGCCGAAAGAGTGACGAATGGGTTCTCCCAAGGTTGAATTGCCAACGAAGTAGCCTTTGTCGCCATCGCTCCAGGCGCCTTCGGGATTCCAGTGCCACGCTTCCACGTGGAGCTCGGTGTTTTGTCGGTAGGTGACGGTTTGCCATCCGGCGGAGAGCATGGGTTTGAGGATCGAGTCGGTGAAAATTTTGTCGGTGGAAGCTCGTGAGATACGGTCGAGGCCTGCGCCCAACGCTTCGGTGGGACGGAAAGAATTTACGGCGTGGTCCGGCGCGGCATCCACGTGGATGGTTTGCGTTCGGGCGCTGGGCGTGAGACTGACTAACAGCGGCAAACAGGCGAGCAGTCTGGGCAGGCAGCGCGGACTAATTTCCGGTTTGGGAACGATTGCGTTCATTAGCGCCCCTTGGGGGAGTGAAAGCTCGTGATGGAAACAACTGAGCTGACATGGGCCCCAGGTTCATACCTCAACTGCGAACCCGGGGCACACTGTCGATGCGTAATTTATTCCGCATGTGGCGGCGGCGCGATTACTTGCGCTCACACCTAGAAGTAGAGCTTCAAGGCCAGCTGCAATTCGCGAGGATTATTAACCGTCGAGCTGATTACGCCGAAAAGGCTGTCACCGACCAGCGTGTCTGGTCCCTGAAACTGCGGATGGTTAAAGACATTGAAGGCTTCGGCGCGAAACTGGAGGCGTATACCCTCGTTGCGCTTGGACAAGTTGAAAGTTTTGAACAGGGATACGTCCATGTTGTTAGCGCCTGGCTGGCGCACGCTGGTGATGGTGCGCGGAGCATTGCCAAAGGTAAATGGTGCGACGGCAGCGGTGTCTTGCAAGACGCCGACATTGTCACCAACGGTGGCGTCAAAGGTGGCATTGGAAAAATAACTGGTGCCTGGATCGGTGAAGTTTCCCGGCGAGCCGGACGCCCGTTTTAAGGTGCCGGTCAATATGGGACGTTGGCCGAAGGTAGGGATGGGGATGGTATTCAACAGCTGCGGGATGAGCGGCCTGCCGCTGTTGATGCGGAGGATTCCGTTGATTTGCCACCCGCCTACGACGGCATCGAGGACGGGATGCATCTGATCACCGAATCTCCGGCCGCGACCGACCGGCAATTCATATACGAAACTGGCCTGGAAGATATGCGGGATGTCGAATACGGAGACGGCCCGCTCGCCGCGGAGATTGTAGGGATTCTGCACGGCAAGCGTGGAGCCACCAGTGGTGCCGCCGCCCAGGAAAACGAAGCTGTCGTCACTGGCCGAGGCATCATCGATGGACTTTGACCAGGTATAGGTGATCAAGAATTGTAGGCCGTTTGAAAATTCACGTTCGGCGCGAATTTGTAGAGCGTGATAGATGGAGTTGGCGATCGGCGGCGAGTCGGCCTGGAAGCCGGTGTACTGCGGGAAAGGCAACAGCAACTGAAAGCCTGACACGGTCGGCTGTCCAAGGGCGCTGTTTGGATCGCAAACGAAATGAGTGCGATCGCATGGCCCCGGATTAGGATCGAAAAACGGGTTTGCAGCCGGATTGTTGAGATTTCCGATGTCAGTGGGCGCGAGACCAAGGACGGAGGCCGGCAGAATATTATTTTCGCGGAATCCGCCAAGGTACAGATGGGTTCCTTTTTTACCGACGTAGCTAGTATCGAAGAGAATTTTACCTGGGAGCTTTTTCTGGAATCCGAAGCTCCACGCTTGCTCGTAGGGCGTATTCAAGCTGCGGCTCTTAATGGGTCCCACGGCGGCGAAACCAATGTCATTGAAGGCCCCCAAACTGTTTCCTGGAGGGGGCGCGACTCCGCACGTAAATGGCGGATTGAAATTGCATGACGTATTGCTCAACGTGTTCCACGGCGTGGCGTGATCGAGGTTGAAAGTGCTCAGCCACGGCGGTTGCACATCGAAGCCTTCGAAACCCCAAGGGCCGGTTCCGGAGGCGGAACTTCGCGGTGACGAGAAATAGATGCCGTAGCCACCACGAAGTACAAAACCGCCCCAGGCTTGATAGGCGAAACCAAAGCGAGGCTGGATTTCTTTGTAGTAGGTATCGTAATTGGATCGATTGGCAGGGCTGGCAAAGACCTCGATCCCATGCAGGTTGCTGAGCGTCTGGATCGCTTGTGACGGCAGACCCAGCGATTGAGCCTGGGAGATTTGGTCGGCCGTGAGTTGCAGCGGGGACACAGCCGTGGGATCGAGAGAATTCATGCGGTTGTAGCGCTCGGTACGAGGTGTGTTCAACTCGTAACGCAGACCTAGATTGAGCGTGAGCTTGGGCGTTATGCGGTAGTTATCCTGCACGAAAGTGGCGTACTGAAAGCTTTCGGTGCTGACAAAGTTCACGAACCCGACCTGACAAGGCGTGCATCCTCCTCCGCCAAGGGATGGAGGTCCCACGCCCATGAGGAAGCTGGCCAGTCCGTCACCTCCGGAATTTAGATCACTGGAAACTTGCGAAGAGCCGGTAACGTCGAAGTTGAAAGCGCCGGAGGGCCATCCTGGCTGGGTAAAGTTTATTTGATGCAGTCGCCATTCGCCGCCAAACTTGAATTCGTGCTTTTTGTGGACCCAACTGACCGCGCCATTAAGATAGTGGACGATCTGGCCTTCCCTGAGAATGCTGAAGGGATTTGTTCCGATATTGGTGTTGTTGCCGGTTTGATTGGCGGAAGCATATCCATTGATGATGATGGTGGGAAGGGTGCCAAAACCGTGGTCGAGGTATGACGGGAAGCCTAAACTAGCGATGCCTTGTTTGGCAGCAGGGGAGTTGCCGCTAACGCCTTGCTGATTGTCGAATCCGCGTTGGAATCCGTAGGTGGCAGTTAACAGCAACGTGTTGCTGAAGGTATGGGTGTGCGTCAATGAGAAAATATAACGGCGGGACACGACCGGACCGCCGGTGCAGGGATCGGCGATGTTGTTGAAACAATCGAAGCTATTGCTGCTGGCGTTTTGCTGCGAGTATTTGGCGCTCAGCAAGTCGCGTTCGCTGAAGCGCTGGTCAATCTTGATGTCGAACTGATTGTTCGAGGAGGGATTCACGCCGGAACCAAACCAATTGTTGCCCTGGAGGCTACCCAAATCGGTGTTCTGATTGGTCGGCAAAGGGAAAAGCTGAATGAGTTTTGCAGCGGCTGGGTCGATGAGATTACCCGGACGTGCCGGGGGTTGGAAAGGCGTGCCTACCAGATTTGGATTCCCCGCGCTTTGGTAGGTAGCAAGGTTATTGAACGGGATGAAGGCTTGACGAAGAGCGCCCGGGCCGATGTTAGGATTGGCGGGCTCCGGAGTTGGATTAAAGCTGCCGCTGTAGGGATCCCAAAGTTGTCCGCTAGGGGCGGAGCAGAGGCCGGTGGCGTCAAAGGTGCCGCCGTTTGCGCCGCAAAGAACGCCGAAATCACCACTTCTTTCGGCAGCGGTGGGCACGCCTGCAACGGCGCTGGTGGCGGACCGCTGGCGCAATCCTTCGTAATCAAAAAAGAAAAAAGTCTTATCTTTGCGTATGGGACCGCCGACGGATCCGCCGAAATCGTTGCGTTTCAATGCCGGGATAGGTTGGCTGTTTTTATTGTTGAACCAATTGTTGGCATCCATCACGGAGTTTCGGAAGAATTCGTACACGCTGCCGTGAAATTTGTTAGTTCCCGAGCGAGTGACAACGTTGATCAGCGCTCCAGCGGAAAATCCATATTCGGCGGTGAAGTTCGCTTGCTGGACCTTGAATTCTTCCACGGAGTCAACGGAAGGGGTGTAGAGGACGTTATTGAGGCCGCTATTTTGATCAAAGTTTGAAGCGGTGGCGCCGTCAATTAAAACGTCGGCGGTGGAGTTGCGGCTGCCATTGGAGTTGAAGTTGATGCCGCCTTGAGAGTTTTTTGTGCCGGGGGCATTGGTTTCGGTTACCCCGGGAGCCAAGTACGCGAGATTGGTGAAGTTGCGATCGACTAGCGGCAAATCATTCACAAACTTTCGATTGACGACCTGGCCGGTGACGGCGTCCTCGGTTTCCAATTGGACGCTGCTGGCTGTTACCTCGACGGTGTCGTTCATGGAGCCGAGCTTTAAAGCTAAATCGACGGAGATGTTTTCACTGACGTCGAGCCTGATGCCTTCCTGGGTTTCTTTTTGAAAATTCTGGGCTTCCGCGGTGATGGTGTAGGTTCCAGGGGGAATGGAGCGGAGAAGATATCTGCCGTTATTGTCCGAAGTCGCGGTGAACGAGTAACTTTTGGCCTGGTCCACCAGGGTGATTTTGACAGCCGGAATGGTGGCGCCGGAGGAGTCGGTGACAACACCAGTGACGGAGCCGGTGTAGAGTTGTGCGGGCGCACGGAACGGAGCGAGGAAAAGGGCAGCGAGTAGTGCAAGGAACAGCCAGCAACTGTGAGGCGATGAAAAAACGCGGGATCTACGGTGTGGCTGCGCCGCTGAATTAGAAATGGGATAGGGTTCGGGGATATTGCACACCCCGTCGAGTTGGGACACAATGACCTCCTCTTTTTCCTCGACAGAAAATATCGCCGGCCGGAGATCGGCGATGGGACACCCGCAACAACTGATTTTAAAACGATTTAATAGACGGTTTAGTGCGGTCTGTCAAGAGCTAAGTTCAAGGCCCAGGGCTCATTCGTGAACTCCAGGACAATCAGATTCGGGTGGACTGCGATGACTATTGTGGAGCGTCAGCGGCGAAAGCAAAGCCCATTCCGGAAGGTGCCTTCATAGAAACGAAAATCTTGGCTGCCGGTTGCCTGTTGGTGAGCTAAGATGACCGACGATTGTGAGTCCCCGACATGATTGGGCAAATACTCGGTCACTACCGCATCGTTGAACGTGTCGCCGCCGGAGGATTTGGTGTGGTTTACCGGGCGCATGATGAGCAACTGGAGCGGGATGTAGCTGTCAAGGTATTGCCGCCGGGAACGTTAAACAACGAAACGTCGCGGCGAAATTTCCGCAAAGAAGCGCTGGCGCTGGCGAAGCTCAATCACTCCAACATTGAGATGGTGTACGAGTTTGGATCCCAGGATGGCATCGATTTCCTGGCTATGGAATATGTGTCGGGCAAGACTCTCACGGAGAGGCTGACGGAGGGTCCGGTACCAGAAAAAGAGCTGGTTTCGCTGGCGACGCAGATCGTCGAGGCCGTCGAAGAAGCGCACGAGCGCGGGATTGTGCATCGCGATTTAAAGCCCGCGAACATTCTTATTACCCCCAAGGGACAAGCCAAGGTGCTGGACTTTGGACTGGCGAAGTGGTTAAAGCCGGGCGAAGAATTAACCGCGGATCATAAGACGGATTCGTTGACGGCCGCAGGCACGCTCCCGTACATGTCCCCCGAACAATTGAATGGGGAGAATGTAGATGAGCGCACGGATATTTATTCGCTGGGAGCGGTTTTTTATGAGATGGCCGTCAATCAGAAAGTATTCACGCGGCCGTTAGCGTCGCAGGTGATTGACGCGATTTTCAATCAAGCCCCGGTGCCGTTGCGCGCCGTGAATGCACGCATTTCTCCGGCGCTCGATGACATCGTGATGAAATGCCTGGAAAAGGAGCCGGGCCACCGCTACCAATCGGCCAAGGAGTTGTTGGTGGATTTCCGGCGCATGGCGGCGCGATCGTCGACGGTCATACCTGTGGCCGGGCCACGGCGAACGCGTGGGCGGAGAAAATTATTTTTGATTCTTTCGGCAGCAGTCGTACTTTTGGTGGTCGCGGAAATTTTGGGCCACGTTGACGTGCGCAATCTATGGGAACGGTTTAGAAGCGGCGGGGGAAGTCCACAAATTCACTCGTTGGCGGTGCTACCGCTAGAAAACCGGTCTGGGGATCCCAATCAGGATTATTTCGCGGATGGGATGACCGACGAATTGATCACTGACCTATCGAGAATAAGCGCGTTGCGGGTTATCTCGCACACTTCCATCATGCGGTTCAAGAACACCAATAAACCTGTACCTGAAATCGCCAGCTCTCTTCACGTCGATGCGCTGGTAGAAGGGTCCATTCAGCGATTCGGACAACGGGTGAAAGTGAATGCGCGACTGATTCGAGCCACCGACTCGCAGGAGCAGCCAATTTGGTCGCGAAGTTACGAGCGCGATTCAAGCGACGTATTGGCATTACAAACGGAACTGGCGACAGCGATCGCCGACGAGGTGCGCATCCGGTTAACGCAAAATGAGAAGGCGCGGCTATCTGGGAGCCGCTCGGTAAATCCTGAGGCACATGAAGCGTATCTGGCGGGGCGTTACTACTGGAACAAACGCACTGCTGAAGGACTCGAAAAAAGTATCACTTACCTGGAGAAGGCTACCGCCAAAGAACCGAAATATGCTCTGGCTTATGCGGCGTTGGCGGATTCTTATCATTTATTGCCGGAACTCAGCAATGTTCCGGTAGCAGACGCATTTCCCAAGGCCAGAACAGCGGCATTGAGGGCGCTGGAGATTGACGATTCCGTGGGCGAAGCGCATTCCGCGCTGGCGGTTATCAAAGAGGATTACGATTGGGACTGGAAAGGCGCGGAAGTCGAGTACAAGCGGGCCATCGAACTCAGCCCCGGGGATGAAGTTACGCATGCCTCTTACTCAAATCTGCTCCTGGAACTTGGTCGGTTCCCCGAGGCTCTCGCAGAAGCAAAAATCGCACAGTCACTAGATCCGTTATCGGTATTCGCGAACGACAACCTTGCGGCGATGTTTTATTACGCGGGAGAATTTGACCACGCGCTCGAACAAGGCCATAAGACATTGGAGCTTGATCCGAGGAGTTCGCAAGCGCATCGACATCTCTCGGAAGTCTATGCGCAGAAGCGCATGTATGCGGACGCGGTATCAGAATTAAAAACGGCGATGGAGCTTTCGCCTGAGAATTTCGAAGCATTAGCGGAATTGGGTTATGTCTACGGAGTATCGGGGATGAAAGACCAGGCCCGGTCGGTGTTGCAGAGAATTAAATCCGGGCGTAATGTTTCCGCTTATCGTCTGGCGATCGTGTACGCGGGGCTGGGAGAAAATGAGAACGCTTTGCAATCGCTAAAAGAGGCGGTAGATAGTCGCGCTCCGGGCGTAGTACACCTAAAAGTTGCACCGTTTTTTTATCGGATGCGATCGCAAAGCCAATTTCAAAAACTGCTTGCGGATATGGGCCTCAGGATTAGCACGTGAGCTAAAGTGTTGGATAAGCTTGCCAAAATAAGCCGAGGGTGCTACTCGCGACAAGGCTCCCCACGTGACAAGCAAATGCTAGCAACTCAGTCTTCGCAGGATGGTGGTGAGATTTGTTGCCGCGCATGAATTGGAGCAAAGCTGGATCGTCGCCGAAAACGGCTTCCAGTTCCCGCCAGGTAAATACCGGTGGCTTTCTTTTGCCGAGGACGTCAACAGCGTTGCCCTTTACATCGCGAATGCCGTCATTGGGATTTTCGGAGTCCAGGAAGCTCTCTTTATTGATCTCGAAGACTCCCGGTGCGCCAGAGTCATTCCAAACGGTCAGCCGGCCAATTCTAGGGTCGTCGGTATTGGAGACAACGATGGAAGTGGAATGGTCGCTGTCGCGGAAGATTGCGAAAAGGGTTTTGTCGCGGTCATAGCTGAACATTCCGGAATACAGATCGACGCCGGCTAGTTTGGAGTGCGCGGTTACAGCGCGGTCTTTGCCTTCCTCGAAGGATCGGGCTTCGATGACCATGTGACCGGCTTTCAATTGGCCTTCCAACCTGACGGAAGAATAACCGCCTTCGAGTTCTCCTTTGCCTTTAGCAGGTGAGTCCTCGTCGAAAGCGAATGACGGTGTGGCCATAGCGGTGACCATACCCACGGTTCCGAGCTTGAGGAAGTCACGGCGTTCAAAGGTCATTGTGGGGCCCTCCTTCGAAGATTTATCTCGAGTAAAACAGTCACCTATCCGGATTAGTGGGTTCGCAGCGCAAATTGCGAATGCCCATGGGTTACGTATTGGACGGCTAATATGGCAAAACGCGAAAAGTGCTTATCGCGGTTTCTATATCAGGTTCGATGTGAAGTCAACAACGTTCGCCAGGCGCGGAGGGGCAGGAACTGGGCCAGTCTCCAGTTAGCGCGGTATCAAGACTCAGGCAATTCGTTCCGAGTGACCGACCGGGAGCAAAGTGACGAGAAGAACATCTGTCGGTATCAACCACGGTCGAGCTGATGACGCCCAGGTTGGCCGTCACTTGTCACAAACCCATTTCGAGCGGCACGCAGCACAGGAAAAGGGCAGCGGAAAGATTGGTAAAAAGAAACTTGACATATTCCTATATGGGAATATATTGAGGTATGGCAAGGGCAGCGACAACCTCGGACGCGTTCAATGCTGTGGCGGAACCGCGGCGGCGGGACATCCTTAACTATTTAGCGATGCAGGAGAGGTCCGTCACCGAGATTGTGGACGCAATGGAGATGGAGCAGCCGTCGGTTTCGAAGCACCTGAAAGTTTTGAAAGGTGTTGGCCTGGTGGAGGCCCGGAGGGAGGGCCGGCAGATGCTTTACAAGGTGAATGCTATGGCGATGCGGCCGTTGCACGAATGGACGAGCACGTTCGAGCGGTTGTGGAAACACCAGTTGCTGCGAATCAAGGAACGGGCCGAGGCAAACGATGCACAGAAACAATAGTGTTGTGGAAATTCAAACGAGAAGGAAATCGTGAGTTCACCCGCACTATCGCTGGAAGCGACAACGATCCATATAGCGGAGGAGATTAAAGTGCGCGCGTCGATCGAAGTGACGTTTGCCGCGCTGCTGGATCAGCTTGGACCATACAACGAGACACAAGTCGACAAGCCAATGCCGATGAAGCTGGAAGCATGGCCAGGCGGCAGATGGTATCGCGACCTGGGAGACAACAACGGCCATTACTGGGGAACAGTGCAGGCGATCAAGAAACCTACGCTGCTGGAAATTTGCGGCCCGCTGTTTATGTCCAATCTGGTGATAACGAATCTTCAATATCGGCTGAAGGAATCGGGCGGCGTGACGATCATTACATTTCGACAGCAGTCGTTTGGTCTGGTGCTGGAGGAGTATAGAAACGCAAAGAATGGCTGGGCACATTTGCACGAGCTTATGCGGCAGCGAGCGGAAGCGTCGCGGCCCCACTGAGCGCGGACGACTTAGCAGCTCAGAGGAGGCAAATATGTGCCCAGCATGCATCGCAAGCGCAGCGGTGACGGCCGCCGGAGCGGGATCCACAGGTGGAATTCTGGCGGTGTGCATCGGCAAATTCAGAGAATTTTTCAGGGCGAATGGTCTCGGTCTGTTTCAGAAAATCAAGGAGAAATAAAATGGCAACAAACAGGGAGAGAGACATGGAGCACGGGAAAGGACATCTCGCAATAAACACACCACCGATTGTGTCGCCGCAGGAATGGGAGGCGGCGCGCCAGCAGCTCCTCGTGAAAGAAAAGGCCTTGACCCGTTCCCGTGACGCGCTGGCCGCCGAGCGTCGGAGGATGCCATGGATGGCCGTGGAGAAGAAGTACGAGTTCGACGGGCCTAAGGGCAAGGTAAGGCTGCTCGATTTGTTCGAGGGCCGCCCGCAGTTGATCGTCTACCGCGCTTTCTTCGAGCCCGGCGTGTTCGGCTGGCCCGAGCATGCCTGCCGCGGCTGCTCTTTAGGTGCCGACCAGGTCGCCCACCTCGCGCATCTGAACGCCCGCGACACCAGCCTCGCGTTCGTCTCGCGTGCGCCGCAGGCTGACATCGAGCGCCTGAAGGCACGAATGGACTGGAAGATGCCGTGGTACACCATCACGGACAGCTTCGACGCGGACTTCGGCGTCGATGAATGGCACGGCCACAACGTGTTCTTCCGCGACGGCGAGCGTGTGTTTCGCACTTACTTCATCAACAACCGCGGCGACGAGGCGATGGGGAGCACCTGGAGCTACCTTGACATAACTGCGCTGGGGCGTCAGGAGGAGTGGGAGGACTCGCCGAAGGGCTACCCCCAGACGCCACCGTACAAGTGGTGGAACTGGCACGACGAGTACGCCGCCAACGCCTCGGTCGACCCTAGGTGGAGCAAAGTGCTGGAGAACGCAAAGGTGACGTTGAACCTCAACGACTAGTACGGTGGCGTACGCGATCGCTCAGGTCGGAGGTGTGCTTTGTGGAGGAGATCCTGGTTCCGTTCATGTCGCCGTGATGGGTTACTGATACCTTATCCGTGAGTTGGTCTAACGCTGTCGGGCGCATCCGCAGCGGATGTCAGCCTCGATGCGCCCTCGGCAGGCGTAGCTAACGTGAGTCGCATCACAAAAGCCTCATGATCTCGGGCTCCTACTCGGAAACTCTCCTCGCCAACCACACGAAACCCATTCCGGGAATAAAAATCCACGGCACTTTGATTAGCCTTCTGGACCCTGAGAAACAGTTCAGCGATCCCGTCGTGACGCGCAGTTGCCAAAATCTTATTCATATCAGAAGGGCTCCGCCGTCTACTACGATGGTTTGGCCCGTGCTATATCCTTCCTGCATGAGGAAAAGATAGGCGCGGGCAATCTCGCATGCCTCGCCGACGCGGCCCACGAGCAGACTCTTCCCAACGCTTTCGTACAGGTGCTCCCTTGCGTCTGCATTCATGCTTTGCCAGAGGTTCGTTCGAACGACGCCAGGACATACCGCGTTGACGCGAATCGGCGCTAACTCGACAGCCAAGGCACGCGTCAAGGCTTCGATAGTTCCGCAGACGCTTGCGGCCACTGTCCATCCCTTGTGCGGGCGCCGGCCAGCGACTCCGGTTGTGAGCACGATCGAGCCGTCCTTGCGGATATGCGGGCTTGCGTACTTGACCGCAGCCAGGGCAGCCCAATAGCGCAACTCAAAAGCATGCCGGGCTTTGGTAAGGTCCGTCGC